>Ga0209702_10003307_pt1 | contig 25680 bp, 33 predicted proteins | sample FRY01_FD_187210 | JGI IMG/M metagenome (GOLD analysis project Ga0209702, IMG submission 187210) | Freshwater microbial communities from Lake Fryxell liftoff mats and glacier meltwater in Antarctica - FRY-01 (SPAdes) (version 2) | ecosystem: Environmental > Aquatic > Freshwater > Ice > Glacier... | reverse complement strand
GTGCGCGAGGTAGTGGGCTGGGCAGGGGACGGGGCAGTAAATGACGCGCTAACTAAGGAGGTAGCAGATGAACGTTAGGCAGACAGTGCATGAGGCAGTAGAGAGGGCAGTGCGCAGGACAGTGGACGAGGCAGTGGGCGGGGCAGTGGACGAGGCAGTGGGCAGGACAGTGTACAGGGCAGTGCGCGAGGTAGTGGACGAGGCAGTGGGCAGGACAGTGTACAGGGCAGTGCGCGAGGTAGTGGGCTGGGCAGTAGATGACGCACTATATAAGGAGGTGGCAGATGAACGAGTTTAAAGAAATGATCAACGTAGTAGTGTTGTGTAGTGTACTGGGCAGTATATGGGACAGTGTACGAGGTAGTGGACGTGGCAGTGGGCGGGGCAGTAGAGAAGACAGTGTACTGGGCAGTGCGCGAGGTAGTGAACGAGGCAGTAGATGACGCACTATATAAGGAGGTAGCAGATGAACGTTAGCGGAACAGTGAACGGGGCAGTAGATGACGCACTATACAAGGAGGTGCATGGGGCAGTGAACGAGGCAGTGTACAGGACAGTGGACGAGGCAGTGGGCGGGGCAGTGTACTGGGCAGTGCGCGAGGTAGTGGGCAGGGCGGTGTACAGGACAGTGAACGGGGCAGTAGATGACGCACTATACAAGGAGGTGGCAGATGAACGAGTTTAAAGAAATGATCAACGTAGTAGTGTTGTGTAGTGTGTTCGCATTTATAACGGGGTTTTATACCGCAGTACTTATGGAAACAAAACGTGACGTGGTAAGAGTAGAGAGTCGACAGTGCGTAGTTAAAATGACGCGCGGTAACGAAACACATGTGTACATAGGAGATTACAAATGAACCAGTGCAATCAGTGCGGGGACACCCTATCACAAGGTAGATATAACCTTGGCTATCGCACGTGCTTAACGTGTGGTGAAGTGGTGGCGCTCAAATACAAACATTGTATTGTGCCCATGCCTAAATCAAACTATATAGTAGTAACCGACTTAAGTTTACTTAAAGGATTGAATGGGAGTCACAAAGGCTCAGGTTGATGTACTTGACAAAGTCCACTAAGTATGATATAATAGTAGTTCGTTGGTTGAGTATTGAGAGAGTAACGAAGTTCACAAAAAGGCAATACCGCCCAAATGTGAACATAATATAGGAGGTAAGTATGACTAAAATGATTACAAGTATTAGCCCTGCGGAGGAAGCATCCCTTGCGGTAGAGGCGCAGAAGTGGATTAAGATAGCGTTCCGAACAACGCCTATTGAACCACACAAAATTACAAGTGCTATACGTAGTTTGTATGAGGTTGCCAAGCTAAACAAGCCACGCGTGATTGTAGTAGGTAGTCCAAGGCTTATGGTGTTCGCTCATGCCACCGCCAGCGTACTACTAAAGAAACACCGCATTAAATCGGCTGTGGCTACCCAAGCACACAATGACATTATATACATGACTGTGCGTGATGCAGTATATGCGACACTGGATGGACTAGTGCCACAAAAAGTGTTGGAGGCATTGTCAGACAATCCCGACCCAAAGCAAGCCTGTTTAGATATAGCGGGTAAGGCAGGGTTAGATGAAGCCCGTAACTGGTCGAGCAATACACAGGGTGGCAATGCCAACGCCGCATGGGTAGGGACGATCGCCGCGTATCGCGATGTGTTGCACTTAGATATACCTGAGTTGAAACAATTTGCACCGTACGAACAAGCGGCAATAGAAGGTAGCTATCGCATCATGCATGAGGACTTCTGCATGGTCAGTGACTTTCAAATGGCTATACATATTAACGAGAACAACAAACCACACAATGCCGATGGACCGAGCCACCAGTGGCGTGATGGATGGAAATTGTACAACTGGAACGGTGAGCCTGTACCTGCGCACTGGATAGATAACAAGGCTAGCCTGACGGCGAAAGAAGTAATGAAGCAATCTAATGGTAACAAGATACGAGCAGGGTTAGAAATCATTAATTGGGAGGGGGTGTTTGACAAAGGCAACAGCAAAGTAATAGATACAGATGCAGAGTATGGGGACTTGTACAAAGTTACCAAAGTTAAAGATGTAGCTATGGCATCATTGTTTTTACGTATACAGCAGGGGTGGGTAGAAGTGCCTGACGAACTATCATCACCTACAGGTACGCCGATAACTACCTCGTTTGAAGCCGCCAGCGCCATAGCGTTAGCGAAATTAACGCCGAAAGAGGAGAAATAAAATGAGTAACATACCAACCGAGTACCGCACAATGTTTGACATGGAGACTGACACAGGAGAGGGAGTAGAACAGCTAGAACGCGAGGCACGAAGTTTAACTAGCCGTATGAGTAACAATAATGATGACCCATTTGAAACAGATAACGTGTTAGATACAGTAGTGTTCAACAACCGTAATAAATAACCGTTCACAAATAGGCAATAACGCCCAAAAGTGAACCATATTGAAAGGAATTATCATGGCATTTGCAATAAGTACATATGAATTACCGTGGATAAGCAGCTACCAAGAGGCAGTGGATAAATACAATAGCATTAAACCTATTAGAGGGGGCGACCAAAGTTTGCGAAGAATAGCAAGACGATCAGATGACAAAAAGTGGATGCGTCACGAAGTTCGCGATGGTGTCGACGTGTACATTGCAGGACTATGGAGCTCAGGTTTAGTGGAATATTACCCAACACACTACAACATAACTATGGGTGGATGGAGTTCAAAAAGTACAACAGCTTTTATACACACAGTTGCCCCTGCAAGTATGAGTAGTCACTCGAGAAGTAGCTACATACCGAATGGGTTTACGAACCGAGGAAAGGAGTTCAACCGATTAGATTATGCAGGGTACCCTATTAATAGCGTAGATAAATATGGGTTTAGTTATGACAACCAACCGTTGGGTGAACACCCTAAGCGTATCAAGTATGCAGTAGACCGCAAAAAGATGAACATGGTGATGAAGCAATACAAGCCGTTCTTGCAGTATGTGCAAGCCATGCATGGGCTACATGGTGATACAGTAAAAGATTTATCGGAGATGAGCGCACAAATATATGAGAAGACTAAGAGCCACTGCAGGAGCAACTACGTAACTTGGGCTGAAGATGAAGACACGTACTGGGTGGGGTACTTATCCTTGTTCTACGCGGCGGCTAAATCAGAATGGACAGTAGGTTGGGTAGCCAATATAAATACTATGAACCGTGAATTTCGAAAAGCGGTTATATACCAACATGACGCATTACTATTGAAAGAAGTAAACTAAGTATTATATTTTAAACGAGAGAGGAATTATCATGAAACAAACTATCACATTGAATCAAGCAGAAACACTTATCGCAACAGTAGGTAAAGAAGTAACCGTACACATGCAAGGGCAACCCGGAATTGGTAAGAGTTCAATCCTAAAAACATTGGCACAAAGATTTCCTGACCACATACCGGTGTATATTGACTGCGCAGACTTGGACTTAGGCGACTTGGCTATGCCTGCGATGAACCACGAGAACAAAACAACCGCGTTCTACCCGAACGAGCGCTTTGCACTACAACATGGCAAGCCTGTTATTGTAATGCTTGACGAGATTACTAAGGCTAGTGAGCCAGTTAAGAACATGCTGTTACCAGTGATGCTCGAACGTAGACTAGGCTCTATTAAGTTGCACCCTGACTCAATTGTGTACTCGACGGGTAACATGACTACGGATGGTGTAGGCGACAACATGAAAGCCCATGCGAAGAACAGATTGACTACGGTGAACATTGCTAACCCCACTGCAGACGAGTGGCTGAACTGGGGTATTGATAATGAGATTGCCCCTGAGATACTAGCGTGGGTGAAACAGTTCCCTCACTGTATGGCATCGTACACGGATGACTCACAGAAAGAGAACCTATACATATTCAATCCGCGTAAACAACAAGATGCGTTTGTATCACCACGGTCATTGGCTAAGGCGTCACCTATGGTTAAAAACCGTACGGTGCTAGGCGAAACCGCCACTACAGCGGCGTTGATAGGCACAATAGGCGAGGCGGCGGCGCGAGATATGGCGGCGTTCTTTAGCTTAGCGGATGGGCTACCTACTAGAGAGTCTATCTACAAAGACCCTGAAGGCGCAAAGGTACCGAAAGACCCAGCGGCTAGGATTATCTTGGTGTTACGTGAGTTGATTGCGATATCAGACAAAGAGTTTGGTGTATGGATGACGTACATGCAACGCTTACCGATGGAGGCACAAGCACTGTTTGCGCTTAACATCATGGCATCATCACGCAAGTCTATCGCGGCACAGAACAAAAGTTTTGTGCAATGGGCGGTAGCTAACAACATGTACTTTTAGGAGATTATGATGAATGTAGCAGTCACAATACAATATAAAGATTATTTAATGGACGAAAATGATGCCATTGTGGTGTTTAAGGCGTTGTCACGTGCTCAGATATTAGAATACGATTACGAGGATAACAAAAAACACCACTACTTTACACCGGTAGAGGTAAGTATGCGCCTAGTATCGGAAGAAGACCTTGCCATGGCTACTATATATACGGCGGCTAGGGAAAACAAATAGTAAACAACTATTCACAAAAGGGCACTACAGCCCAAAAGTGAACTAATGAAAGGAACTAGTATGACTAAATTAACAGCAGAACAAAGAGTGACTAGGTCACACATCTCTATCATGCGTAGCATGGAGTTTTGTTTGTTTTCCGGCGTGTTGTCGATTGGCGACGTAAAGTTTACCGACCGCCTACCTACCGCCGCTACCAACGGTAGGGACGTGATGTATAACCCTGAGTTCGTAGACACACTAACAGAGAAGGAGTTGAATTTTGTAGTGTTACACGAAGCGTTACACAAAGCGTTTCAGCATTTGTTTATGTGGCGCAAGCTGTGGAAAGAGGATGCTCAGCTAACGAACATGGCGGCAGACTACATAGTTAACAGTACTATTATAGAGGCGGACCCAGCCAATGCTATTGCTATTATGCCTAAAGTAGGGCTGTACGATAAGAAGTATACGGGCATGACTACTCGGCAAGTATATGACCTGCTTAAGAAAGACCGCGAAAACCAAGAAGGCATCTTTGGTAAAGGGCAAGCGTACGGGCAAGACTCTATGGACCAACACGACTTTGAAGGTGCGCAAGAATTGACCGAGGAAGAAACTAAGGAGGTAGTTAAACAAATTGAACAGGCGCTACGCCAAGGTGAGATTATCCGAGGCAAGCTGAAAGGTAAAGGTAGTCGAGCCGTACAAGAACTGCTTGAGCCTAAGGTCGACTGGCGCGAACAACTACGAGACTTCATCACGTCTACATGCAACAACAAAGATGTGTCGACGTGGAAACGCCCGTCACGCAGGTTCATCGGGCAAGACATCTACATGCCTTCCATGATAGGTGAAGCCGTGGGCAAGTTGGTAGTAGGTGTGGATACGTCAGGTTCGATTGGACAGGCAGAACTAAACGTGTTCTTGTCCGAAGTGGTGGGGCTGTGCAAGGAAACCATGCCGAGTAGTATAGAACTTATCTACTGGGGTAGTTCGGTTGTAGGGCATGAGACCTATAACATGGGGGACTACGATGCCTTACATAGTACAACCAAACCTAATGATGGTGGTGGCACGATCGTGGGATGCTTGAACGAGTACATAAGAGATAAACGGTTAGAGCATGAAGCGGTCATTGTGCTAACGGACGGGTATGTAGAGTCAGATTGGGGTGGTAGCTGGGACAAGCCTACATTATGGGCTATCACAACGAAAGGCTTAACATCACCCCACGGTAAGTCAGTGTATGTTAAAGGAGAAGAGTGATGGATAAAGCGGCATTAATAGAGAAGTATCGTGATATCAATGTAGATACTGACGACTGGTATGATTATATATATGAGGACTTCATAGCAGACTGTGAAGCGCAAGGCATAGAAGTAGCCACCCAAACACGGTCGTTGGGCAAGGGGATGCGCACTACCCCTGATATTACATGGTCAGGCTTTTGGAGTCAGGGGGATGGTGCCGCCTTTGGAGGTAGGGTGGACGATATAAACAAGTTGCTAGGGGCGACGATTAGTATTTATCCCATGGTCGACAAGTACGTAAATGAGTTAAAAGGATACTACCGTCAATCGTGGGACACGGGACATAACAACAACATGGTGCAATACAACGATTATGAAATAGAAGATATAGAGCTCTATTTAGGGGACGATCACCCCTTTACGGAGATATGGCAGGAGCAGTTAGAAATGGAAATGGAACAAGTAGATGAAGATGTTAGGCTTAGGGTGAACTCCTTGTGCGGAGACTTGTACCGCAGGTTAGAGAGGGAATACGAGGACCTAACAAGCGACGAAGTTGTATGGGATACAATCGTAGCTAACGAACTTAATAATGAGGAGAAATAACATGAGTATAAATGTATCAAGTACGATATTACGGCACGCTAGTAGTTTAAATGTTTGCATAGACACAAGCACGTTTACCGACAGACAACTAAAGGGTATAGCTAAGCATGTTTTGACAGGGGCTTTAACCGATGGGAGTTCCGCAACAGCAACTATAGCTAGATATATAGCTAAGCAATATGATACCGCTTATATATTACAGAGGTATTGGGTGGCAGAGTATAAAGGTTTGGAGCCTACACATCCGTGGTTTGAGGCTATAACTGAAGCCATCGCTATAACTAAGATAGAAGATAGCGTGATTGGTTCCTACCATCGTGAGCTAATGGATGAGGTTAACATGGAAGTGAAACAGCGAAAGCCTTGCGGTCTAGTGCATACCTATTGGGCATCCGAATCAGCACGTAAGCATATACGCAAAGCGAGTATGGTAGAAGTACCAAGTGACCATATTGTACGGAAGTACCTAAACAAACTGATTGCCCGTGAGATTAAAACGATTGAGATACCACTATTACTTGAGGAGAAGGCGACATGAAACAAAGATTAGATGGTTACAACAGACATGACTACTACTACCCACGAAGTTCACGAGAGGCATTCGGCTATGACGGGGATGCAGACGTGTCAACGTTTAACATGGAAGAGACAAGATCAAAAAGTATATACTTAATATATATACTTTTAGCAATTATATTAACAGTAGTAATTACATATTTTATTTAGGAGATTATCATGAGCATAAGCATCACATCAAGCGCAGTATTAGTAGATTTAAACATATCAGTATGGACGGCTCGTAAACTAGACAAGAGCGTGTCAAAAGAAATAGATATAAACAAACGTACTACGACTAAGGCGGGTAACTATAATAAAAACATATTGGCAGGTGCTACGCAGTTAGATGCAATCACGAAGTTGGCAGGGGAGATACGAGATTGGCATACTAAACAGACCTTACCTTGGGCTGACTCAGGCACGCGGTTATTACCAATGGATAACTTCTTTGACTATAAAGCCCAGCTTAGTACGTACGAAGTGGACTTTAAAAAGCTAGTGGACACGTTCATTGTGGAATACCCAAACATCATTACGGTCATGGCGTTTCGATTGGGGCAACTGTTTAATCGTAATGAGTACCCTGAACCTGATACGATTGCGCATAAGTTTAACTTGCGGTACACTATTATGCCTGTTCCTGAATCAAACGATTTCCGTCTTAATGTTGAGGTGGCAATTAAAGAGGAACTACAGGCGGAGTATGAGAAAGCGTTTAACGCTAGGGTTGACGTAGCCATGCAAGATGCTTGGAGTAGGTTGCACGGTACGCTAGAGCACATGATTGAACGGCTATCAGGTAGCGACAAAAAGATATTTAGGGATAGCATGATCGACAACGCCCTAGAACTTACAAGCCTGCTCACTAAGTTGAACGTAGCTAACGACCCTAAGCTAGAGCAAGCGCGGGAGACGTTAGAGAAAGCGCTAAGCGGTGTAACTCCCGATGAGATACGCAACAGTAAAGGGGCACGTGAGGAGGTGTTGGCACGTGTTAACGAGATTATGGGCTTACTATGAAAATATACAAAGTAGTAGCGGGGGTTGATACACTAATGGCCGACGCAGACCGTGAAAAGATTGCGGTGTTAAAGCTAGTTAATAACGGGGTATACATCGACAAAGTAGGTATGCGGCAGGATGAATACTATATGTTGGAGGAGTTTGATTTAGATGGTGAGGCGCTAGGCTGTGTGCTCGGAGTGAGAGAATCTGAAATCGAAGACGAGGTAAAAGATGATATATCAATGCAGTTAATAACGAGTCCACACTTTAGCGCAATAATGCGAGTCTTTTCCCTCGGGCCTTCATGGAGTAGTAGTAGTATATACCGCCTGAATTGCCTAGCTAGGCTATGTAGAAAGCATGAAACCCTAATGACTGGAGGTAGCTAATGACTAACCCTAAAAAGAAAGTGAGTGAGAAGTGGGTGAAAGCACAAGTGGTTAAGATGCTAAAGGAGGCGGGGGCATATTACTTTTACCCCGTCGCCAACGGGTACATGCAGACTGGTGTACCCGATATAGTAGCGTGTATTAAAGGCGTGTTCGTAGGGGTAGAGTGTAAGGCGGGTAGAAACAAACCTACGGTAATTCAAGAACGTAACCTTGCCGCCATTACCCTTGCGGGTGGTAGAGCGCTTGTGGTAAACGAGGATACGTTAGATACCCTAGCGCAAACCATAAAGGCGCTAAACAAGTAAAAGGTTTACAGCGGACACTAACCGTGTTATTCTATAGGACTAGACTGAAGAAAGGTATTAATATGTTTGCAATACAAATGCAATTTATTAGTGGGTGTATGGTTGGGGTGGAGATATTAGACCGATCAAATGAGGAACGTAACGCAACAGGCCTAGTAATAGACCTGTTTATTTTAAGGCTAATGTTTTTATATGTTGATCGGGATTAGCTAAATGGCAGATGATATTGATAGAACCCAAGACCGTATCGAGTTAGAAGAGGCGATACGGAGAAAATACACGGCTACGCAGGTCACCACTACACACACAGGATTCTGTGCGAATTGTGGGGAGCCTGTAGAACCAAAGTTGCGGTGGTGTAACGCAGAATGTCGCGATGATTGGGAACACCGCACTAAATAAATAGAGGAGAGAGGTATGATAGAGGGCCTACCATGCGTGGTTAAAGACCACAATTCAAAGACCGCAATCGTTGTAAAGCAAGGTCGTAAGTATATACATGTAATACCGAGAAGTTCCGGAAAACTTACGGTTAAGCGCTATACAGAACGACAGTATTTAAACAACCAATACCAAATTTTAGACGTGGATCTATTACGAGCCATAGATTCTTTTTTGGCGCACGGGGCTGGATTAACTGACACTGCTACAAACGAACTGTTACAACTACGAGAGGCACCACATGAACCTAATAACGATTGACTTCGAGACCTACTACGCTAAAGACTATGGGCTTAAAAAACTAACGACCGAAGAATACATTAGAGACCCACGGTTTGAAACGATAGGCGTAGCAGTCAAAGTTAACGAGGGTAAAACTGTGTGGTTTTCGGGTACCCATGAGGAAACCAAAGTATTTCTTGATGGGTATGACTTCAGTAGTAGTTACGTGCTAGGGCACAACATGCGTTTTGACGCGGCTATCTTAAGCTGGCGGTACGATATACACCCGCTTGGATTGTTTGACACCATGGGTATGGGGCAGATGTTGTATGGGTTAGTTAGTTCAGTTAGCTTAGCTAAGTTATCAGAACTGCATGGTATTGGCGTCAAAGGTACAGAAGTATTGGACGCACTGGGCAAGCGACGCGAGGATTTTAGTGCTATCGACCTGCGAGAGTATGGCAACTACTGTATCAACGATGTTAACTTAACCTATGACTTGTTTAATATACTAAAAGCACAGTACACAGGGCAAGAGATGCGTTTAATCGACCTAACGATCAAGATGTTTACAGAGCCTAAGTTAGTTATTAATAAAGGATTACTCTTACGACACCTAGCGGCGGTAAGAGAAACTAAAGCTACCCTACTGGATAATGCGGGGGTGGATAAAGAGTTACTCATGAGCAACCCTAAGTTTGCGGAGCTGTTAATAGAACATGGCGTAGAGCCACCGATGAAGACTAGTATCACCACAGGTAAACAAACTTACGCGTTCGCTAAGACCGACGAAGAGTTTAAAGCCCTACTGGAGCACGAGAACCCTGTGATTCAGGTGTTGACTGCGGCACGCCTAGGTAACAAATCCACCATAGAAGAATCACGCACAGAAACGTTTATAGGTATAGCCGAACGTGGTCTCCTGCCAGTACCCCTCAAATATTGTGGTGCAGTTGTATCACACAGGTGGAGCGGATCAGATGGGATTAACTTACAGAACCTACCTAGAACATCACCGTTACGAAGTGCACTATGCGCACCAAAAGGCATGAAGTTGGTAGCGGCTGACTTGAGCAACATTGAGTTGCGCCTAGCGTATTGGTTTGCGAAATCAACCAAAAAAATGGACATGATTAAGAACGGGGTAGACTTGTATAAACAAACCGCCTCGGAGATTACAGGTACACCCTATGATGATGTCGACAAAGACTTACGTTATATCTTTAAGGTTGTGAACTTATCAGGTATTTACGGTGTTGGTGCCGCTAAGATGCACAGCATCCTACAACAAGGCGGCGTAAAGAAAGACTTAGAAGAGGTTAAGCGTATTGTGTATGCGTATCGTGATACTAACCAAGACCTACTAAGGGCTTGGGCAGACGCGGGCACTATGCTTGAAGCGGTACGTGATGGGCAGTCCTATAGTATGGGTAATGGCGGAGTGATAACGTCTTTTATTGGTGCTGAGAATTTGGACTATGCGCTACCTATGAGCGGAATGATGAAGCCTAATAGTATGTTGCTAGGGTTACCAAACCTACGCAAGTTGCGTACAGAGGAAGGTAGGGATGCGTGGGTGTACGATAAGATTATGGGGCGCAACACAGTGCCTGAATATATTCACCCCGCAAAGACATTTCAGAGGTGCATTCAGAGTCTTGCGCGTGATATAATAGCCGAACAGCTTATTCAAGTGGCAAAGTACTATGATGTCGTGATGACCGTTCACGATGAACTTGTATTGCTGTGCCATGAGGATGAAGTGGACGAGTGTGTAGCTTATGTGCGCAAGTGCATGACTACTGCACCAGCGTGGTGTAGTGACTTACCATTAGGATGTGATATAGGCGTAGGAGATAACTATGGAGATGCGAAATGATGACGTATGATGAGTACTCAGGTACTGAAAATAAAGTCGCTAGCGACGGCTCTACAGCTAGTTACTATGAACTACCTGAAGGCGCGACTGAATTACAAGAGCTGATCAGCGCTAAAAACATGAATGCACAAATCGGTGAGATATTCAGAGCGTGCTATCGTTACGGACAGGTAGCCCACAGCCCTGAGATCAGGGACATTAAAAAGATTTTGTTCTACGCTAAAGCGGAGCTAGAACGATTACAGAAACTAGATTGAGAACAGATATGGAGACACTAAGTAAAATTTGTAAGAAGTGTTTTACCGCTAAACCATTAGATGAGTATCATAAATCATCAAGATACAAATCAGGATATCTTGCCCGATGTAAAGAATGTGTGAATTTAAAGTCCAATAAGTGGCGTAAAAATCATGTAAAGCTTCATCCTGAAAAATATAAATGTACCGAAACAAGATTGGAATGGCAACGTAAGGATAGGGCAGCAAACCCAGAGAAATATAAAGCGTACACTAAAAAATATTATAACCTTTACGCAGACAAACGAAAGGAAACCTACAAGCAATGGGCCGCCTTAAATAAAGAAGCATTAAGAAAATCAAATAAGCAATATCAAAAACTAAGGGTTGGAGAGTTGCATGATGGATACATAAAATTTTTATTGAACAACAAAAATAAAACAAAGCTTGTAGATATACCACAAGCACTAATAGAAGTAAAACGGTTGCAAATTTTAATTAAACGGAGAGTAAAAAATGAAAACAGTAACAGCATTACGAAATGAATTAGCAGATGTATTTGATCAACTTATGGCGGGACAGATTAAACCTAAAGAAGCAGGGGAGTTAGCAAACGTAGCAGGTAAGATGATTAACAGTGCGAAAGTACAACTTGAGTATTATGCCTTACGTAAAGAAGCCCCAACGATTGACTTTTTAAAAGGTGAGTGATGGGGGTATTACTAAAGCAGAGCTAGAACGATTAAATAAACTCAACACAAAGAAAGCTTAACATGGACAATAGCCAAAAGATTTTATCCGACGTAACCATTTTTAACAAATACGCGAAGTACATTCCAGAGATTAATCGTCGAGAAACGTGGGATGAGATCGTCGATAGAAACATGGCTATGCACATTCGTAAATACCCACAACTTAAAGAGGAAATTAAAGATGCCTACAAATTTGTTTATGCACGTCAAGTATTACCTTCAATGCGTAGTTTACAGTTTGGGGGAACTCCTATCGAACTTAGTAATAATCGTATGTTTAATTGCGCTTACTCCCCTGTTAACCACCCTGCTGTGTTTAGTGAAACAATGTTCAACCTTCTTGGAGGAAGTGGTGTTGGATTTTCGGTACAAAAAAGGCATACTGAAGCCTTACCATCAATCCAAGGACCAACAAGCAAACAAAGACGATTCTTAATAGGCGACTCAATTGAAGGTTGGGCTGATGCGGTTAAAGTATTGATCAAGGCATACACACTAGGTAAGTCAGACCCCGTGTTTGACTACCGTGACATTAGACATAAAGGTGCCCGCCTAGTTACTTCCGGAGGTAAAGCGCCCGGTCCTGATCCGCTACGCACATGTTTAGTTAAGCTACGCAGTGTACTAGATAGCGCTGTGGGCAGACAGTTAAAACCGATTGAAGTGCATGATATGATTTGTCATATTGCTGATGCTGTATTATCAGGAGGCATCCGTAGAGCCGCGTTGATTAGTTTATTTGACCGTGATAACAATGATATGCTAGAGGCAAAGGGTAACTTTAGTATTACCTCTTGGTATAACAAAGAGATTGATGCTGGTGTTGATGCCCATGGTGAACCGATCAAAGCCATTGTTACGCATGAGATTGATGGCAGTAAATATTATGACATTGCGGTAGATTACACCGATGTGTACGGGGAACATAAAGATGTCTTGTTACAATGGATTTCAGAGGAGCACTACAAGCAGGTCCAAGATAAGGGCACTTTGCCATGGTACTACTTCCAACCGCAACGAGGCCGTGCCAATAATTCTGTAGTGTTAAAGCGTGACGAAGTGTCACAAGATGAATGGTTTGAAATCTGGAATAAAGTAGAGCAGTCAGGTAGTGGCGAGCCGGGTGTGTTTTGGACTAATGACTACGACATGGGCAGTAACCCATGCTGTGAGATCGCACTACAACCTAACCAATACTGCAACCTTGTTGAGACTAACGTAAGTGATGTAACAACTCAAGAAGAGTTAAACGCACGCGTTAAAGCGGCGACGCTCATTGGAACCTTACAGGCTGGATACACAGACTTCCATTATTTACGTAATGTTTGGAAAGACACCACAGAACGTGAAGCCTTGCTCGGCGTATCAATGACAGGCATTGCATCAGGTGGAGTATTAAAACTAAATCTCATTGAAGCCGCAGAGATAACTAAGAAGGAGAATGTTCGTGTTGCTGCTCTTATTAATATTAATAGTTCCGCTAGGATTACTACTGTTAAACCAGCTGGAACTACTTCGTTGGTTTTGGGTTCTTCTAGTGGTATTCATGCTTGGCATAATGACTACTATATAAGACGTATGCGTGTAGGTAAGAACGAACCGCTGTACACGTACATGGTAGAGAAGTTCCCTGCGCTTATTGAAGATTGTGTACACAAGCCTTATTTAGAGGCGGTCATGAGTTTCCCACAGAAAGCACCAGACGGAGCGATGCTACGAACTGAAAGCTACAAGGATCTATTGGAGCGTGTAAAGCGTTGGAACCTAGAGTGGATAGCCAACGGCCATAACACAGGAGATAACAAACACAATGTTAGCTGTACTATCTCACTTCAAGACGATGAGTGGGCTGAGTGCGGACAGTGGATGTGGGACAACCGTTACGACTATACAGGCATTTCAGTACTGCCTTATAACGGAGGCACTTACCAACAAGCGCCATTTGAAGACTGCAGTGTGGAGGAGTTTAACGAGTTGTACAAACACCTCGCGGACATTGACCTAACGCAAGTGATTGAGAATGAAGACTACACGGAAGCCAAAGATAATGTGGCTTGCGGAGGAGGTAGCTGTGACGTGGTATAGTTTAGCGGTAGAATATGTGCAGTGTTATTGGCAGGCATACACACTAGGTGTATTAACAGCGGTGTTAATTGGATATTATAAGGACTCACATGATGGCGGCAAGAAACGATATAACAGGCGACAAAATACAAACGAAGTTGACGACTTCTACATTGTATGAAACAAACTGGGATAAAGTCTTCGGAAATAAACAGGCGGCTTCAGTGGCAGGAGTTAAAGATACCACCAATAAACCTGCTCAATGGACGCAACTTGATTTATTCGACGAAGGCCGCATTGATAGCATCGGGGCCAACGGAAACGATGGTCTACACTACGAAGGATTTAAGTAATGGCGAATTTTAAAACGTGGTCTTACTCGGCGGCGACAACATTTGAGAAGTGCCCTAAGCAGTATTACCATTTGTATGTAGCCAAAGATATTAAGCAAGACCCAAACACAGAACACTTTCTGTATGGTAACGAAGTTCACAAAGCGGCGGAGTTGTATGTACGTGACGGAGTGCCGTTGCCAGCTAAGTTCTCACAGTTCCAACCCTCTCTAGACAGATTGAGTCAGATTCCCGGCGTGAAATATTGTGAGCACAGGGTTGGATTGACACGTGACTTAGAACCATGTGAGTTCTTTGGTGACAACGTGTGGTGGCGTGGGGCTATTGACCTGCTTATTATTAACCACGAGACTAAGACAGCTACGGTGATCGACTACAAGACAGGTAAGTCCAGTCAGTATGCAGATACCCGTCAACTGTCTCTACTAGGTGCGGCGGTGTTTAAACATTTTCCTGAAGTTGAGGTTATCAAAGCAGGCTTAGTGTTCTTGGTTAGTAAAGAAATTATCAAAGAAGACTTTAAACAACAAAACTTTGATGATATGATTGGTGAATGGGACACCCTGATTACTAGGATGGACGTAGCGTTTAACTCAGATGTGTTTAATGCCTCGCCTAACTTTGCATGTAAGCGGTTTTGCCCTGTAAACACTTGTCAACATTGGGGTAAATAAATGGCACAAGCTAGAGACTACAAACACGAAAACGAGTTATACAAAAGCAAGCCTGATCAGATTGCCAAACGTGTAGCACGAAATAAAGCAAGACGTGCGGCTATACGTGATGGTCGTGTTAAAAAGGGTGATGGTAAAGAAATTGATCACATCATTCCCCTATCCAAAGGTGGTAGTAACGACAAGTCGAATACTCGTATCCGTTCAAAAAGTAGTAACAGTAGCTATAGTCGCAACTCTGATAACAGTGTAAAAAAGAACACACCTAAAAAATAGTTGTCATATGCAAGGCATGAGTGCATAATAACCATGTCAGTTAATAGTAACCCGCCTTTCAGTAATTATACAAAGGGTTACGTATTGATCGGGGGGCTCACGTTACGAGCCTAATGGGCTGACCCCCTCCTCCCTCTCTCAAGGTCAGCCCATTTTCTTATTGCCCTCCCCCAAAATATACTATATACTATGTAATTGACAATCATAAACACAGTGTAGTGGGATATTAATGCGTATATACAAGGACAAGCTAGTTGTTGTTAACACTCGTAGACCTGAACTAATATTAGAGAACATTCAAAAAAGTAAAGTACTTCAAGCCCACGAAAACGGTATCACCGAGGTAGCGGTAAACTGGGGTTTGGACGAGGTGTTACAACTAACGGCGTTAAAAGTTCGCAATGCCCCCGCACCTATATCGAGAGATTATAGTTGGCCGGGAATACATAAACCCTTCGATCACCAGCGCACTACCGCTGAATTTCTCGCCGCTAACCCTAGGGCATACTGTCTTAGTGAAGCAGGTACAGGCAAGACGTCCGCTGTAATATGGGCGGCTGACTACCTGATGAACCAGCACAAAGTTCACAGAATGCTGGTGGTGTGTCCCCTGTCTATTATGCAGGCCGCGTGGCAAGCCGACTTCTTTAAAACTGCAATGCACCGTACCGTTGCTATTGCCCATGGTGCGCCTGAGAAACGTAAGAAAATTGTCAGCAGTGGTGCGGATGTAGTAGTGATTAACTACGACGGCATTGAGATTGTAGAGAAAGAAATCAAGGCGGGTAACTTTGACTTGATCGTAGTGGACGAAGCGAACTACGTTAAGACCACTTCCACTCGTAGATGGAAAGCACTGAACCGTATACTTACTCCTGAAACTTGGTTATGGATGATGACAGGTACACCCGCATCACAATCACCGGCCGATGCTTATGGGTTAGCTAAGCTAGTCAACCCCTCATCGGTACCTAAATATGCGGGAACATTTAAAGACATGGTCATGCAGAAGGTAGGGACATTCCGATGGATACCTAGGTTCAATGCGCAGGACATCGTGTTCAAGACCTTACAGCCAGCGATCAGATTCACTAAAGCAGCCTGCCTAGATTTACCTGACGTTATGTATCAGACAAGAGAGGTGCCCCTCACCCCACAACAAGACAAGTATTACAAGAAACTTAAGAAAGACTTTTTCATTGAAGCTAGTGGTGCTGATGTGACTGCCGTCAACGCAGGGGTTATGCTCACTAAATTACTGCAAGTAGCATCGGGATCCATATATGCGGATACGGGTGAAGTGGTTGAGTTCGATGTAAGCAACCGCATGACTGCCTTGAAAGAGATCATTAGTGAAGCCAGCCACAAGGTGTTGGTGTTCTGCCCCTTCCGCCACAGTATAGATAAGGTAATGGCTGAGCTGAACAAATCAAAAATAACTTGTGACACGATTCATGGTGGCGTCAACATGAACCAACGCACACAGATATTTAAAAACTTCCAAGAAACTGCCGACCCTCAAGTATTAGTTATACAACCACAAGCGGCATCACACGGAGTTACGTTGCACGCGGCAAACGTGGTTGTGTTTTGGTCACCCGTCATGTCAGTGGAGACGTACATTCAGTGCTGTGCTAGGGTTGATCGTGCAGGCCAACGCAACCCTATGACCGTGGTTCACTTGCAAGGGGCGCCAGTAGAACACAAAATATATGACATGTTGCAAAACAAAATTGATACGCATCACAAGCTGGTAGATTTATTTAAAGAAGAGATAGAAGCTTGACAATGTAAATAGGTATGCTATAATGCTCACTTGAGTTGATAAAGGAGAGAGTGATGGAAACAAATGAGGTTAACCTAGAAAAGCTTATGCAAGCGGATATTAATATGCGCGAGCAGATAGCGGCATTAGAAGTAGAGATAAGTAGTATCAAACAAAAGAGAGACCAAGTACAAGCTGCCCTACACGAAGCATGCAAGACTTTAAATGTAAGCAGTCTTAAAACAAGTGTTGGGACGTTGTCACGTTCTGTGACTACCCGTTATATAACAAACAACTGGCCAGCACTATACCAATTTATGAAGGAGCACGATGTACCAGAGTTCTTACATAAGCGACTATCTAACAAAAACATAGCTGATTTTTTAGTCGAAAACCCCGAACTGTGTCCTGAAGGTTTATCTCCTATGAGAGAATACACAATTTCAATCCGTAAAAACAAGGAGCAACAACAATGAGTACAGACTTAGATATTTTTCAACAAGGTGGCGCAGTAGCTACAAAAAATCGTAGAGATGACGGTTTTACAAACAATGTTGGAGGGTCTTCTATTACCTCCCGTAGTATTAGTATTGTTAACAATAAGTTTAGACAGATGGTTAATGGTAAAGAGATTAACAAAACCTCCGAGCCTTACATTGATGTAGTTATTGTCAATGCGGCACCATCGGTTAACCGTATGTTTTATGGTGCTACCTATGACCCTAAAGCACAGAAACGGACACCGCCTAAATGTTGGAGCCATGATAGCCAAGTACCTGATGCAAAGGCATCGGAAGTACAAGCTACCAAGTGCTCAGACTGCCCACAAAATATTGCTGGATCAGGACCGGGCACTACTAAGGCTTGTCGTTTCCACAGATACATCGCGGTAGTATTAGCAGATGATATTGATGGGGATGTATATCGCGTTAAGTTGTCAGCTACATCAGTGTTTGGTAATGGTACTCCTGAGCGCCGCCCATTCCACGAGTATCGTGATTACTTAGTAGCTAATGGTGAAGGTCTAGGGTCAGTTGTTTCACGTATGATAGTGGGTGAAGACACATCAAACATTGGCTTCCGCGCTATTGCACGGTTATCAGATGAAGAGTTTATGCGCTGTCGTCTTAAGACTGAGACAGAAGAAGCAGTACGTGCTATTACCTTGTCTGTATCTGCTACGCGAGATGATGATGGCGAAGAGTTTTCTTCTTCAGCGGCGCCAGCACCAGCCCCTAGACCAGCAGAGAGACAACCTATTCCACAACCTGCGCCAGTCGAGGAGGAAGAAGATGACGAGGATGACATTCCGGTACCGGAAGTGCGCAATAAAGCTAAACCAGCTCCGACCGCACCAGCGACTACTTCAATGCCTACTAAACTTGATGGTGGTGATGTTAGCCTCGATGACTTAGTAGCGGATTGGACATAGGAGAATATTATGCGAGGGTATAGTCAAGCGGTAATAGAAGCTAACGAAGGAGCCCCGCCGGGGCTGGGAGTTGCACTAGGTACAGTATTGATCGTTACAAGATATGCGGTAGGTACGGCGGCAAAAGAACTTGCTGTATCAAGGCAGACGGTTTATGATTGGATTTCGGGCAAAACAATACCGGGTAAGTCCCATCATGATTCTATAATGGCCCTTATTGCGAAGCTATCGACGGAAGAATAGCGCTATTACGGTGGTACCAAAATTGGTACCACCACAACATAACATTGAGAGTGTCAATGCAAACATTAGATTTTTTACGGCATGTATTGCCGTCACAAGGTGTATATTGTGTAGTAGGTAAGAACGAACACGATAAGGTAGCACCAGTATTTGTGAACACATTGGAGGAGGCTGTTGCAACTACTGAGAGGTTGCACAGTAATAAACAGGACGTGTATTTCGCCTGCTCGACCTTTAAAAATCCCGACGACAGAACCAAACCTAACGCCAAAGAAGCGCGTAGTTTGTGGTTAGATATTGACTGTGGTTATGACATTAAGAAAAATGCATATAAGGATTACACTACTAAAGAGGATGCACTTGTAGCCCTACGTAGTTTTACCGATACCACAGGGCTACCCGAGCCAACCATCGTAGATTCAGGCAGAGGACTGCATGTATACTGGACATTTGTAAACTCAGTTGCTACTGCGGCATGGAGCCCTGTTGCTGAGGGGCTTAAGTTCTTGTGTGTTAAACATAAGCTACATGCTGATGCAACTTGTACAGCTGATGCGTCACGTATCTTACGCGTGCCTAATACGGACAACATGAAAGACCCGAAGAAACCGATGCCGGTATCGGTTATATTTGAGGGTGAGGCCACCTCGTTTGACGATTTAGCCGCACTGATTCCCGTGCACTTAGGCGGACAACGCGTTAAGACACGAGACCCTCTATACAAACCTGAGAAAATATCAGTGTTCCGTAAGATTGTCAGTAAGTGTATGGCGGACAAAGGTTGTGCACAGATAAAGCACATTATGGTTAAACAACAAGATATTCCTGAACCGCTATGGCGCTCAGGGTTATCTATCGCGGCTTTCTGTGAAGACCGAGATATAGCGATACATAAAATATCACAGTTCCATCCTGACTATACACATGCGGGGACTGAGGCTAAGGCAGATGCTATACCTGCTCCACATGGTTGTGATCAGTTTGAGGGGTTACGACCTGAAGGCTGTAAAGGCTGTCGTTTCAAAGGCACCATAACATCCCCAATAGCACTGGGCCAAGTAGTACCTAGAGCTAAAGGTGCGGACAACATAATTGAAGAGCTTAGTGAGACCCTTGGCGAGAAGACTACAATAGAAATACCTGTATTCCCAGCGCCTTACTTTCGTGGTAAGGATGGCGGGGTGTTCCTATCTAAGCCTGATGATGACGAAGACGGATTTAAAATATATGATTATGATTTTTATTTAGTAGATAAACTAAATGACCCTGCGACTGGAGAGTGTGGATGGTTTAAATTACACCTCCCTCAAGACGGGGTTAGAGAGCTTATAGCTCCAGTAGCGAGCCTATTGAGCGTAGAGAAAGCTAGAGAGTTACTAAACAACATCGGTATCTTTCAACGAGGTAAGTCCCTAGATGCCATTATCGAGTACATGCGGGTGTCATTATCAGCTAAACAGACTGAGAAGCGTACGCCAGTCATGCATAAACAGTTTGGATGGAATGCCGCAAAAGACCTCATTGTCATAGGCAATCGAGAGATCAGTGCGTTTGGTGTGAAGTACACGCCCGTGTCAGAAGAACTAAGTCAGGTAACACCCACTCTAATTAAAAAAGGTAGTTATAATGAGTGGAAAAAAGCCGTGGCGTTTTATGAACGTGCTGGGCTAGAGTTAAGGGCGTTTGGGTTTTTCTGTGGCTTCGGCTCAATGCTTATGCCTTTATTTGAATCCCGAGAAAAGTCGGCAGTAGTTAACTTATATAATCCTGAAGCGGGACAAGGTAAGACCTCAGTTATACAGATGATGACTAGTATCTATGGTAATCCTGATATTGAATCTAAGTTGATTAACCTATGGGGTGATACAGAAAACTCAATTATTAACCGTTTCGGGTACATGAATAACTTACCTGCAGGGGTGGATGAGATGACTAATGTCACACCTGAACAGTTGCACAACCATTTGAAGTTTACTGGTTCTGGTAGGGGTAAAAACCGACTAGGTAACGGCGCTAACAGAGAGCGTAATAACGACACTGTGTTTAACCTTATTAACGTAGTGTCTAGTAACACCGATTTCCGGACAGTAATATATGCTAAAAATGCTAAGGCTAGTGGTGAAATGGCTAGGTTCATTCAGCTCCGTATTGAGCGTGATGACGTATTGTCTAAGACGGAGGTCGATTTGATTATTAGTAAGATATTTGATAACTTCGGCCATGCTGGCGAAGAGTATTCACAGTATCTAATCCAAAACATTGATAAGGTTAAACGTGAGTTAGTAGATATGCAACAAAAGATAGATAAGTTGATGAACTTTCGTGGCGTAGATCGTAAATATTCTACGTGCTTGTCAGCAGTGTTTCTTGGCGCTATCATTGCTAAGCGGTTGAATATACACAACATCCCTATCCAACCAGTCTTACAAGCGGTGGCTAAGGAGTTCAAGGTGTTTATGGAAGACCTTAAAGAGAGTGACTTTGATGCTGTCGAAACGCTAGGTAACTTCTTAGGTGAGAACATTGCGAGGAACGCACTAGTGATTAATGTAGGTTTAGATTCGAGGACTGGACTAGGTATATCGCCTATAGTGAAGCCTATGGGTGATTTGAATGTTAGGTTTGAGCCTGACGCTAAGACTCTGTATATCCCCTGTGCCGTAATTAAAGAGTACTTGCTTAAGATAGGTGTAGAGTACAACGACTTTGTGAAAGTGTTAATAGATGAAAAGCTATTGCGTTACAACATTGGCACTAACAAAGTCATGCATAAAGGTCTTGGCTTGAGTGGTCCACCAGTAAGATGCTTGTGGATCAACAGCGCCAAGTTTGAAGCGGACATACCATTGGACGTGCCACAAAGTGTTGACTAACGGAACCGACTACCATATATTATGGCCCGAGTTTAAACCCGGGACATCTATGTTCTTACCTGCTATTGACACCCGTGCATGCATCAGAGCTGTACGGAGGGAGAGCCGTCGCCTCCATTTCGACTTTGTTCACAAAGTTGTCGTAGAGGACGGCATCAAGGGTGTTCGCGTCTGGCGGTTGTAGTGCTACTTAGCGAAACGATCTATACCGCGTAGTTCAGCGTCCGCCTTAGTGAACCTAACTCCAGTTTCACCACGTTCACGTTGTTGACGTCTCCGCATAGATATAGATCTACTTAGGGATTCACCGGTGATAGAACGTTGTGGATGATCTTTATTAAACGCTCTTAGTTCTTTTAGCAGGTCAGCCGTATTACCACCTTCCATCCTAGTCGTAGCGAGGTCTTTAATAATGCGGTTTCTACGTTTGTCGATAGCTGCCGATACGCTTTCTTTCTGATACATCGCTTTATAATATTCAGACTCTTTAAGCGGGGAGAACCCAGCGCCTTTAATCACTTGATCCCACATAGTAAACTCCTCACCTTCGAGAACTACGTTACCTGAACGAGTAGTTAACCCTTCATCACCAAGTCGTTGAGCTTTTAGTGGTGCCGCTAGAAATTTAGGCAAGGCCTTTTCTAGCCCTTTTTGAAAACTACCTTCATTCATCAATATGAACGAGTCCATTATCCGAGTAGCTAAACTAATAGGGGCACCACCAACGTTAATTATCAATTCACTAACTGCGTCTCTACCACTACGTGCATCTGTGATAGACTCAGTCCGTAAGAACGGGAACGGTGATAACAGGTTCTCCATACTCAAGCTGCTCGCATCCACACCCAACATAGCAGGGAGGCCATTCCAAAATACTCTAGCGGTATCTGCCCCGAATGAGTCGGCTAACGCGTTGCGTAGTTGTGTCTCGATGTCGCCATCTGGATCATCATCATCCCCGAACGCATCCATTAAGAATAGTAGTGGCGCTACGAACGGCACACCTCTAACACCAGCCATTATCAATTGAGTACCCATTAAGTACAGGAATGCTGCTTTCGCTGCGGGATCATTGTTTTCGCCCCATCCGTTTTTAAAGTTTCTAGCTAACAAATATATCATACCTTGTGGATACTTGCGGAACTGCATTGGTATACGGTTTAACCCGCCCAACTGACCCTGCTTCATAAACAACGCTGCGTTCGTGTCATTGTAATCTAACTGAGTTAGTTCAACTGCGTCGCGAGCAGCCTTAGTAGCCGCTACCTCACTATTAGACTTACCTAGCTCTAACTCATATGCGGCAAGAGCAGATGTCAGGCGGTTAACTAGCTCCACATTGTGGGAGGTCCAGTTGAACACTTGCCAGAACTTCGCATGCTTAGGGTTCATGCCCTTGGTGTACACTTCCGTGTCCATGTTGTTCTGAATATCTAACTTACCTAAGTCCTGCATTTCCTGCACCATGCGTAAGGTACCACCAGTAAACACTTTGCTCAGGTCTACGTTTGCAAGGCTAAAAAACTTACCGTCTTTACCCCCTTTAATAGCTTTTGATGCTTGCCCCCATGCTTTCGCTACCGCCTTACTTGTTTTCGCTGCGCCATATGTACCGGCTAGTTGTGGAATCGTTATCATAAACGGCTGCGTCATGTTGGTTAGAATATATGAGGGCGCAATCCCTAAGTGATATATAGAACTTAGTTGCGTAATCCAACTAAGTATAGGATGTTTTTCTTGTTTCATATCAAGGTTCATCATTTTACGCACGGTGTTATACACCTCACGAAGTTTCGGATCGCCCTTCGTTGAGTCACGCATAGCAATCATCGTTTTAGCCAAGGGCTTCATATAGGCTAATCTAGAGATATAGTGTGAGTCGCGCTCTACGGAGTTGGCAAAGGCCTTTAACATCTCGGTTGACGCACCTGCAACATTCCTACGTTTGATCTGACGTTGTAATGCACTGTTCTCAGGTAGGCGTGACAGCATATCGTCGATCATAGCTTGACGTAGTCGACTTCTTTCTTCGGGCGCTAAGCTGCGGTCTAGTTCTTTATCTAACAACCGCTCTAGGTTGTTAACCATGTCCATAGACATTCCACGACTGCTACCCATAGCTTCTTCTGCCAAGGACTGACGCACAGTTAAGCCTAATTTTTTAAGGCGTTCACCTTCGTTTACTGCTCCCGACTTTTTCTCATTAGCGAATACTTGGTAGTGCACATCACTGGCCTCCATCATAGTAAGTTGACCTGATAATCTCTTACGTTCATCTGCAGTCAACTCATCCTCTTTTAGCGCCCTACGTACTTCAGTAAGCTCAGGAGACTCAGCGATCGTTAGATAGTTACCTTCGCGCCATAAGGTGAAGTACGGACCACGAATAGAGTTAATCAAGTTGTCATGCGCAGCAAGCTGTTTTACAATCCGAGCCTCAATTTGTGTTTTTTGCTCGGGCGAGGCATTAAGTAACTCAGACTCATAAGCCGCGTCCACCATTTTTTTATACTCACTGCTCCGCAAATTAAATATAGCATTGTTTATCGCAAGCACGTTAGTATAAATGTCTTGAGCTGCTGCAGGTAATGCGTTAAATCTAGCTTTTAACGCAGCGTGGTACCCTTTAAGATCAGAGGTCAAATGACTATTAAGCGCGTTATCAAACTCAAGATTAGGGTGTATCCTAGCCATCGTAGCATCATTCATAAGCTCATTTAGCTGTTTGGATGCCTCTTTATTACTAGATATAGAATTAAAATTGTTCCACTTAAGCAGCTCCGCGTCCGCGCTTACTTTAATGTTACGCTGCATCACGGTCATGCTATCTTTAAGGTCACGATGTTCACTAAGCCCTGTAATGTCTTTACCAAACTGATCCACTAGCTGATACAGAGACAGTAGTTTAGGAGTAATGCGCTCTACGAACCCACCAAGGTCAACCCTTGCATCAGCTACGCGTCTCGTGTAAAGACTCTCAATTAAGTCCTCGCTTGACTCTACGTACGCTGGGTCTGATAGTGCCTCTGATTGTGCAGGTTGCGCCGCAGGTGTACTAGGTTCACGAAGTTCACGTTGTTCAGGTTGTGCAGTGCGTTCCGCCTCTACCCGTTTTGTTGCTGCGGTAAATGCTTTATTTAGTTGAAAGTCTGTAACGTCCTTAGCGGAGTCACCTAGTGAACTTCGTGCTTCTTTAATCGCTTGGGCTTTACTTGTTATCCCTTTGCGAACTATGTGATACATAATATCTGCTAGCGCGGCAATAAACTGCGGTAATGTTACCCGTTCTTCCGGCGTGATATTTTGTGACCCACTAAACGTTTGACGTATGAACGCACCTGCGGTGCCTTTGGCTTTTTCAAACTCAGATTCATCAGCTTCAAATTCCCGAGCAGCTTCTAACCCTTCAATTTCAGCAGGGAGTAGTTCTGTCGTTGGACTGCGACCGCGTTGTTCCGCCATTGCTTCACTTTGGTTTACCGCACGTTCTTCACTACGAGCCGCTTCTTCCTCGGCAAGCCTAGCTATGATGCGTTGTTGGCGTTCTTCAGGGGTTACACTAGGTGCTTCCTCTGGCATAACTGGTTCAGGTTGAGTAGCTAATACCTCTGGTGCTATCTCAGGTTCTGCTTGTGGTTCTAGTGCAGTGTACTCATCGACTGCTCTTCCAACAGGTAGTCCAGTAGTATCTCCAACAGTGTCCACTGGTGCAAGGTTAATTTCCGGAGGGGTACTGGCAGGTTCGATTGGTCCGCCTGCATCAGAAATCTCAGGGCTAACTCCACTTG
>Ga0209702_10003305_pt1 | contig 25688 bp, 17 predicted proteins | sample FRY01_FD_187210 | JGI IMG/M metagenome (GOLD analysis project Ga0209702, IMG submission 187210) | Freshwater microbial communities from Lake Fryxell liftoff mats and glacier meltwater in Antarctica - FRY-01 (SPAdes) (version 2) | ecosystem: Environmental > Aquatic > Freshwater > Ice > Glacier... | reverse complement strand
TCTGTTGTGGGCATAATTGTCATTTGAAGGGTCGTTCAATGCCTCTAAATAAATTCGAGAGCTTGATCCATAATTTGTGCTTAATCCATCTAAATAATTTTTGTAAAAGCTTCTTTCACTGTCATCGTTCATTCCGTCTAAGCCAATATCTTGATTTGGTCGTGCACTTGGCTCATTGTCAAAAGCATTGTTCAATTGCGGCAAAATTGGCACTCTACCAAACAATGCTGTGTCAACATTTCTTAGATTGCCCACAGGACTTAGTCCGTTTTCAAAAAACTTTCTGTTGTCGGGCAAAATATCTTCGCTAATATTTCCTAAATCAATATAAAGCTTTCCTTTGTTGCTGCCTGTGCTGTTGTAAACAAAAGGATCCATCATCCAAATTTCTATATAATCGATGTTGGCCGCTTCAAAATCATTACTTTCTATTCTTCTCATTACACCAGCCCATGTGTTTTCTGGATTACTAAAAAATCCTTCTGCATTAAAATCACCAGCTTTAGAATTGTAATTATACATCCCTCTTTCTCTCGGAAAAAAAGCCAAATCAAAGGTTGGCAAAATATTGGGCGCTCCTTGAGGAATTTGTCTATTTGGAAACACTTCATTTACCGTAACCTCTCTCATATAATGATTACTTTGCATATCTACATCGTTTTTTATATGGGTGGGTGTGAATCTGTCATTTCTATAAAAAGTGGGGTCAACATTGTACCAAGCCATTTTAGCCCTATAAAAACCCCACCCAAATTTAGCATTGGTACTATTTATCCATTCTGGAAAAAGCGAAGGGTTAAACTGTGGAATACTCGCAAGTTTCCAATTGCTTAATAACCTTAAATCAAAAGAAGTTTCTGCGCCTTCAAAATCATCTAAATAACTTACGCCTCTTTGTTTGTTTTGTCCCAATGCTTGACCTGGAAAAATACGCGCATATTCGCCCTGAGCACTAATTTTACTCTCAGCCTTTGTTTGAATAAATGGCAATTTGTCTACGAGTTTTGTTAGAAATAAAGAAGGTGAATTATAACTAAAATCGAAACCCAAAATAGTGTTTAAAAGTGGGTCGTCATTAATGTTCGTTTTTGGGGTTAGTGCCCTTTCGTACATGTGCAAAACGGTGCCCCCAAGCAGTAGTTTTTTATTTGCGGCATAATCAAACCTCGCACCTAGCAATGTTTTTTGTTGAATATTAAACATGCTATTGCTTTCTGCGGAAACCCTAATAGTAGCACCCGACTGCAATATGCCTTGGTTGATAATAGTTACTTTTCCTGCATTGTAATCTACTACAAAATCTACACCTTCTGTTAGTTTTGTTCCATTGGCCGTAACCACCACCGAACCTTGCGGAACATTGAGGGCGTTCAATGAAATTTCATTACTACTTGTGCCTTTATAAGTGCCTTTCAAAAAGAACTTATTGTGTGCCACATCCTGCTCTGCCAGCCACTTTGTGCTGTCATACAATGCGTCAAAAACATAGCGATCGGCCACAGAGTTGTTACCATCAAATTTGCTTCTTAAAAAATTACCGAACGGCTCTCTCACAGGAAAAATAACCCTACCAAACCTACTTTGAAAAGTTACATCCTCCAAAGCATCAAAAACCCCGTCTGGTTTTGCTTCTTGCTGCCTGTTTACATTATCCATGTTTAAAACACGAATTAATGGAATACCACCTGCCATTTGAGGAAAATCTTTAAGTGGCATATAGTTTAAATCTGCGCCTGAAGGGTCGTCATTGTATATCACATTAAAATCTAAATCGGAGGCATTGATATTAAAAGACCCTAAAGAATAAATATTTTTCATCATTAGTTCCCACAATGGCAACTTGGTTCTAATGATATTGTTTTTCAACATTTTTACAATCAAAATCTGAGGATTATCTCTGTCTCCATTAGCCTCTGACGCAAATTCTCCCACCTGGAAATTTTGTCCATTATAAGAGTATTCAAAAGCCACGCCCAATATTTCATCATTGTTTAATGCAGAATTTAAAGAAACATAACCCAATCTTAGGTTAAAAGTAAATTCATTGGCATTTAACTGTCTGGCATAGGTCAACAATTCGTAATCCAAGCCTTGTTTATATTCCGGAAAAGTTGTGTTTAGTGCATCAATAGTTGATTTAGAGTTTCTAACACTACCATTTGTAGAAAAATCTTTGTAAATTGAGTTTGCGCCATTGGCTGCAACTGGATTTAAAATCGCGGGGTCGTTTGCCACTGGATTGTGCGGATTGGTTTCTCCCAAATCCATAACCGTTAAAACATCTTTAGTGTTTTCAAAATTTCCGCTCCTATTTGTTACCCAAACCTCTACACGATTGATAAAAACTGATGACTGAACAAGCGGCAACGATGACATAGCATTGTCATATTGGTCTTTGAAAAACTGACCTAAGAAAAAGTGCCTGTTTTGGTCGTAGTTGTGTGCTTGAATATTAAAATTTGTAACCTGCGCACCACCATTCACTGTTGTTTCTGTGCGTTGACCTTTGTTTTGTGTTGCAATTGCAGACATTTTTAGTCGTCCAAACTGCCAATCTGTTTTTAATCCAAATAATGATTGCCCGGCTTGAATTAAACTTCCATTAAGCGGCAGACTCACATTTCCCAATTCAATGTTTTTGAGCATTTGGTCTTCTTTTCCTTGCCAAGCTAATTTCGTTTGGTTATCAAAATCAAAGGTTGCGTCTGTGTCATATTTTATACCAATGTTGAGGGCATTTCCTATTTTTCCTGCCACATTCAATTGTATTTTTTGATCGAAATCAAATTGACCTGTTTTTTGTTGACGAGCGCTAAATTGTGGGTTTCTAACGGTGTTGAAATTTCCTCCAAAAGTTAATTCGGCCGAGCCGCTAGGCTGAATATCGATTAATCCTCCTCTAAAAACTTTGTCTAAAACATCAGGTGTTTTTATAAGCTCGGGCATTTTGTTGTTGTTATAGCCACTGCTGCCTGCGTTGCTTTTGGCTTTTTGATCAAAATAGCTTTTCTTTTCTTTTTGAGCACTCTCTTTCATGTACTCGTCTCTTGTTAATGAACGCAAAAGTGTTTTTTTGCCAGCCACTTCTTTAAACTCTTCATACATTTTTGTGATTGAATTATATGAAATTGATTTTTTAGCAGAGGGGTCTAGTAAATCAATGTTGTTTTTGTAGTTTGGATTGTTCGGATTGTCAATCGGATATTTCAAATCCTCTTTTTTACTGCTGTCTTTTCCGCCATTTTTGCTCGAATCTTGCGGATTTAAAAATGGAATTGCATCAATATTTGATTTGATATTGACTTTTTTAGTTTCTAATTTTGATTCGTTTTTTGCTTCCGATTCAAAATCATCAGCAATAATTTCATTTAGAAATTCGACAACGCGTCTCCCAGAAAAACTGTAAATTGGCATGCTAATGCCGGCTATAGCTACCCAAATAAAGTTTCTATAACCAATGCCAAAAAAAGATCTATTTAATTTCACAATAATACAAAAGGGCTAATAAATATTAAAATTTCGTTAAGTAGGTTTTTTACAATAGGCGTTATTTCTTTTTTTAATGTGCGAATATAACGATAGTTTTCAAAAAATATTGTTTTTGAAAATTTATTTCTAGAAATATGACAAAAATATTACAATTCATCGATTTATAATTGATTTTAAGCGATGTTTTATTGGCTTTTTTTCAATAATTTTGCGTTCTTTTATAATCACTTCATGAAATCTATCATTATTGGGTCGGGCATTGCAGGAATAGCGGCAGCCATTCGTTTGAAAGCAAAAGGACATGGTGTTCATGTTTTTGAAGCCAATTCATATCCTGGCGGCAAACTATCAGAATTTAAAAACGATGGATTTCGTTTTGATGCAGGACCATCTTTGTTCACCATGCCTCAATTTGTTAATGAACTTTTTGAATTAATGGGAGAAAACCCTAAAGATTTTTTTGAATATGAAAGATTAGACACCTCCTGCCATTACTTTTTCGAAGATGGCAGCAAGTTTTTTGCCCCTTCGGATATTAATGATTTTGCAAAAATGATAAACACCCATTTTGGAGAAGACAGTCAGTCTGTTTTGCGTTTTTTTGAAAAAAGCAAGCAACTTTATGAAATCACAAACCCTGTTTTTTTGGAAAACTCTTTACATCAACTAAAAACCTATACCTCAAAATCGGGGATAAAAGGCATTTTAAATCTTTGGCGATTGAACATGTTTACAACAATGAACGCTAAAAACAAGCAGTATTTCAAAAACCCAAAAGTTGTTCAGTTGTTCAACAGGTTTGCAACCTACAATGGCAGCAGCCCTTATATTGCGCCAGCCACTCTAAATATCATTCCTTATTTGGAGTTTGGGTTTGGCACTTTTTTCCCTAAAAAAGGTATGGTGGATATTACCAATGCCTTGGTAAATTTGGCAAAAAGAAAAGGGGTTCAGTTCTCTTTAAATTCTAAAGTAGATGAAATAATAGTTGAAAATAAAAAAGCCATTGGCATAAAATCTAATGGGGAAGTATATTTGGCCGATGCTGTTATTTCTAACGCAGATGTTTATCCATCTTATAAAAACCTTTTGCACAACGAAACAATGCCAAGCAGGGTAAAGCATGTAAATTCGAGCAGCAGCGCTTTGATTTTTTATTGGGGCATAAAAAAGAGTTTTGAACAATTGCATTTGCACAATGTTTTTTTTAGCAATGATTATAAAAAAGAGTTTGATACGATTTTCAAAGAAAATGCCATTGACGATGACCCAACAGTGTATATTAATATTACATCAAAAAGAAAAGCAGACGATGCGCCCGAGGGTTGCGAAAACTGGTTTGTAATGGTTAATGTGCCTGCAAATTACGGACAAAACTGGGCGCAATTAATTGAAAAGGCAAGGCAAAATATCTTAACCAAATTGAGTAGGATTTTAAAAACAAAGATAGAACCATTGATTGTTAACGAAGAAATATTAGACCCCATTAAAATAGAACAAAAAACATCTAGTTTTAGAGGGGCTTTGTATGGGAGTTCGAGCAATGATATGATGGCTGCTTTTTTTCGTCATGCCAATTTTTCATCAAACATTAAGAACCTATATTTTTGTGGCGGAAGTGTGCATCCTGGCGGGGGCATTCCGTTGTGTTTGCTTGGTGCAAAAATTACCAGCGAGTTGGTGAAAGACAGCACTCAATAACTAAAATCTTTTTTCTTTTTAAAAAAACTGTATATATTTGCAATTGTATGTCAAATAGAAAAGTTTGTTTACTGAGTGTTTTATTTTGTTTCGCTTGTAACAAAAGCATGGTTTTTGTGCAAGACAGTCTTTTTTTCTTTGAGACAACATTTACATACGAAAATCAAAGTAAACATATCATAATCAATATTGAATGAGGATTAACAAAACAACAATCTTTTTTTTAATTATAAGTTTAGCATCTTGTTACAAGGATGCTAAACTAAATAATGACGATAAATTTATATTATTGGGAGGGATGATTTCTGGTCTTGCACCCGATATTAAATTATACCAAACCAATGTTAAATCAATTGGATATTTGCCATATCCTGAATATGAACTAATTATATCGGACGAAGATGGTGCATCCGAAACCATGAAAGATGGCAAATTCACTTTAATAAAAGCCAGATAAGGAAAAGAATACACAATTAAATGGAAACAAAAAAACGAAACCAATTGGCACCAATTTAAGAAAAGAATGCCCTTTGAGTCCGATTTGTCAAATGGTGTGGTTGAAGAAAACGAGCAATGGAAAATTAATTTGAAAACAAAAGAAAACGATGTTTTCTTTCTCTCAAATTATTATGATGGCATTCATCAATTTGTTTACAACATTTATCAACCGAATATCAATTATTATACTTTAAAAGTCAAACAAAATGATTTAATTGTTTGGCCAACTACACGAGTCAATTTAGGACGAGTAATTTCGCCAGATGCCGCAGATGAATATTACTGTTTTCAACCATTTACTTGGCAAAGATTTGCAGTTTACAAGGGCAATAATTTAACAAAAATAGTAAATTGCAAAAACAGTTTAAGTTTATTTAAAATATCAAAGTCGGATGAGCTAAACATTATAAATGCTAAAGAAAATGTTGTCGGAAAAAATGATGCCCTATTCTTGGGACAACCCTTTTTTTATGATTATCAAAATAAAAATAATTTTGCTATGGTGAAGCTGATAACCCATCAAGCACAATTCTCATTTAAAGATTTAGTTGTTGATAACACTGCACCTCTAACTTTTGAAATTTATAAAGATAATCAAAAACTAGACACATCACAATATGTTTTATCTAGTATTGCGATTATATATGATAGTAAATTATCCGACTTCAAAAATCGATACTCCTATCTTGGAGGGTTGGCGAACTCGAATTTTCCAGACAACTATTTGATAACAAAGGAGTATCTTGAATATTTGTATATTATTGGAGAGAAAAAAGGCGTTTGTAGCAAATTAGATAAATATGATTTGAATTTACAAGTAATTTATACCACTAAATCAAATTTAAGGAAACCATTTTACTATAATACAACTGCAACCTACGAAAACCAAAGCAAACATATTATAATCAATATTGAATGAGAATTAACAAACAAATTACACTTTTATTAATATCACTTTTTAGTATTGGATATTTAATGGGACAGCGACAAGTGCAATTGAAAATAAAAATTGTTAACCTGAACAAAGAGGCCATTTATGCCTTTGGCATTGGTATAAATCAAATCAACTACTACAGCAATGCCGATGGCATTGTAGTTGCTTTTGTGAACAAAGGAAGTTGTAAGATTAGTTTGTTGAGCAGTGCAGATTCTCTAAAACCCAGTTATCAAATCAATGTTTACAATGATACTTTTATTGTTTTTTCAACAACACACAATTCAGCAGAATACACTTTAAAGCCAATTGAAATAAACAAAAAACGAACTGATTTTAATGCGAACAATTCAATATCAATTTCTCAAAAACTGCTAACAAATGTTAGTCTTCCGTTTTCTACTAACGACCCCATCCATCTTGTAAAACTTTTGCCGGGTGTTTCAAACAGTCAAGAGATGAATGCAAACATCAATATAAGAGGCGGTAGTTCATATAACTCCACTGTGTTTTTAGACAACTTGCCGGTTCCCAATTTAACTCACAGTTTTGGGCTATTTAGTTTTTATGACAACAACACACTAAGACACATAGATTATATGAACCATGAGGTTTCATCTGAGTATGGCAGCAGAGGCGCAGGTTTACTTAAATTTTATTTAAAAGACCCAATCTCAAACATTAACACTTCTTCTCTTTTTATAAATCCTTTTTTTGTTACAGGCAATTTGAATCTTAAACTTATGAAAAACAAATTGGCTGTGTTTGCAAATTACAGAACCTCTATTTTATCTAATCAATACAATGTAACCTTACCTTTATTTAGTCGTTTTAACGATTTATTGGTGAAAATAAAATACAATATTAATAAAAATTCGTCAATCTCTGTTTTTGGTATGCAAAGCAAAGATTTTATTGCCAATATATATAATGCAGGATTGGACACCAAGGATAGTTCCAATTGGTCTTTTAAAGCGATTTCAGCAGTTTATGACCGCTACTCAAACAATGGAAACAAACACCAAATTTCTTTTTTCTTAAAACAACAAAAAAACTCAAACAAAGGGATAGATGACTTTTCACAAATTCTAAATAATACCTTTACTGAATACAATCTTAAATATTCATATTCCTTTAATTTATTGAAAAACTTAAGCAGTCTTTTTGGCATAGAGTTTCAAAACCATCAAAACACTAGCCAAATTGATACAGGATTCAATTTGATAAAAACACTTAATGTAGCATCTGCCTTTATCGATTTAAAATATAGATACAAGGATTTTAAGTTTTATGCGCAAAACAGGGTGAATTATTTTTCATTTAATAAAATTATGACTGAGATAAAATACGGAATAGCCTATAAAATTGACAACAATCAATCTTTGTTTGTTGAAAACAATCGATTTATAAATAACATTCATGGAGTTTCAAATAATATTTTCGCCATTTCAAGCGATTTTAAGTTTTTGCCTAACAAAACCTACTTGCCATTAACCACAATTGAACAACTTTTGGGATACAATTACAAAAGAAAAAACATTAGTTTTCAAACCATTGTTTTTAACAGAAATTATAGAAATGCCCTTGAATATGTTAATTTAAGAACCATCAATTTGAATTTAGCTAATAATATTGCAATAGTAAATCACAGAAGTTATGGAATAGAAAACCAATTTGATTTTACAATAAACAAACAAAACTCCTTAATGTTATCCTATACTTATTCTAGGTCATTGGTACAGAATGATGTCATCAATCTAGGCATTCGCTATGCAAGTAATCATGACAGACCTCATAACTTTAATGCGCTTTACAATTTTAAATATAAAAAATTAATGGTAACCGCACAATTTACTTTTCAATCTGGAAGGCCATACTCTGCACCGCTGTTTTTGATGCCTAATAATTCAGTAGCCTATTCGCAAAGAAACGAGTTTAGAATTCCAAATTTTCACAAATTAGATTTGGGGATTATTTACACCCCAAAAACTAAACTAAAACAAAGTTGGCAATTCAATTTATATAATGCCTACAATCGTCAAAATGTATATGCAATAGTATATGAATTAGATTCTAAAGATTATGTTTATAAGTTTAGACAATTTACGGCTTTCCCAATTTTACCTTCATTAAGTTATTCAATTAAATTTTAGTTTTCAGTTGCGAAAACTTCTAATAGGATAGAAAAACGCCATCCTTACCACATCTTTTAACTATTATAAAACAAGCGCTTTATTTCCTAAAAGAACTACTACTTTTTTACTTTAGCTGCAAAATCATTTTTCAAGCCGCTGTAGTTTGTAATATCTACTTTTATTGAACCCACCATAATTTTAGCCTTCACTCTAATCGGTATTTTGTTCTCGTCATTGCTCACCCAAACTGTCATATCGTCTTTATCTTTAAAAACCCTATCAATAACAAGAGTAGGAATAAATCGTATGCATTTTATTTTTCCAATATCGGTATTAATGGTTTCTTTGCCATCGTATTTAAAACCAAGGTTGTAAATTTTATTGTCCAAGTAAATATCCAAAGGGTAATTGTCGCCTTTTTTGGCGTTGGAAAAGTCAATGTTTCTAACATAATATAAAGCAGAAATAATATCGTGGGTATATTCTGGCATGTCCAAAACACCTTTTATTCCATACAATTTCTTTTTGCTGTGTTTGAAAGTTACCAAGTCGTTGTCTTTATACTTATCCTCCTGCACACTTTTATTGTAACTTATTGGTGCAATGGCTTCGATATCAACATAACTTTCAAATTTGTCTCTCACTTTATAAGCCCAATCAAAAGAGCTAAAAGTTCTGCCATCGGCTTTGATATGATAGCATTTGCGGTCGTTTTTTTCTACCAGCTTTTCTCCCACTTCTAGCGTTACAGCGGCAGCGTTCAATAAACCATAGTGAACCCTAAAAGTTAGTTTTTCATTAAACCCAAACGCTTCGTTGGTAATTTTCCTGTATTTATAATTGATGTCTTCAGTATCTTTTTGTGTTGTGCTTGGCAAAAAAGTAAAAGCACTTAAAATAAAGACTGTAACAATTGCAAATATTGATTTATTTTTGTTTAAAGTTTTCATAATGTTATTCTTTTATATAATGTTTCAAAAACTGTTCCAAAGTATAGATACTATTAATTTAATATTCAAAAACGCCATTTTCTGACTGAATACTCAATTGTTTTTTGTCTGCGCCCTCCACATAACCAACAATTTGCGCAGCGATGCCAAAAGATTTTGATATTTCTATCATATCATTTGCATGTTTTGGGTCAATGTAAATTTCCATTCTGTGGCCCATATTGAAGACTTGATACATTTCTCTCCAATCGGTTTTGCTCTCTTTTTGAATCGTTTTGAACAAAACGGGGGTTTCAAACAAGTTGTTTTTCACAATTTTTAAAGCTGATTTTACAAAATGCAGAACTTTTGTTTGTCCACCACCCGAGCAATGCACCAATCCATGAATAACTGAACGGTGGTTTTTAAATATTTCCTGCATCACAGGCGCATAAGTGCGTGTGGCAGATAAAGCCATTTTGCCTGCATCCATGTCTAATCCATCAATCTTATCAGTCAGATTTAGCGAGCCGGCATAAGCCAAATGCTGTGGCAAAAGATCGTCATAACTTTCTGGGTATTTCGCTCTGTAATCAGATGAAAAAACATCATGTCGGGCGCTTGTTAGTCCATTGCTGCCCATGCCTGCGTTATAAAATGTTTCGTATTTTGCTTGTCCAAAACTTGCCAAACCCACAATCACATCGCCCGCCTGAATATTATGATTGGATATAATGTCCTTTTGTTTGGCTCTTGCAGTAACAGTGCTGTCAACAATAATAGTTTTAACCAAATCGCCCACATCGGCCGTTTCGCCACCGCCACTTGTAATTTCGATACCATAAGGTCTTAAATTTTCAATAAACGCTTCACTTCCATTAATAATTTCGGCAATCACCTCGCCCGGAATCCTTTTTTTATTGCGCCCAATAGTACTCGAAAGTAACATATTGCTCGTAACACCTACACACAACAAATCGTCTAAATTCATAACAATTGCATCTTGTGCAATGCCTTTCCAAACACTAATATCGCCTGTTTCTTTCCAATAAATATAAGCCAAACTGCTTTTTGTGCCTGCTCCGTCTGCATGAATAATATTACAAAAATCTTTGTCGCCTGCCAAAATATCCGGTATAATCTTACAAAAGGCTTGAGGAAACAAACCTTTATCAATGTTGGCAATCGCTTTATGGACATCTTCTTTTTGTGAAGAAACGCCTCTTTCGTTATATTTATCAGTAGGATTCATGAAAAAAATAGTAGCTGCAAATATAATTATTTTATCTCTAAAAAATGGCGAATGGTTTTTAGTTGAAAGGTGAGCGGTTTTTAGGTTAAAAACTGATTCATCGAAATTTCAATTTAAAGCATCATTTATACCCATTAGATATTAGCAGTTTCTGTTGAGTGTAGTCAAATGCTTAATGGTTTATGCTCTCAACTAATTATACAATTCACTAATATATAAATTTCAAATCCATTAAATGATCTCAATTATTGGTCGTTGTTACATTAGTGCAGAACAATTAATTTGTAAACCATTTTGTTGTTTAAATCCTTCATAAAATAAACTCCATTTTTAAGACTGCTCACATCAATTTCATTCACCCCTTTTTTAACAGTCTGAATCAAAACCATTTGGTGGAGAGAAGAATAAAACTCTATTGTTCCATTTTCTGTGGTTTCAATAAAAACTTTGTTGGCACAAGGATTTGGATAAAACTTGGTTGGGATTAACATTTCCTCATTGACATTTAAACCATAGCCCCCATTGTTTTTTGTTCTTAAAATAAGCCCACCATAGCTTACAGCCAATCCCACAGACCCATAAAAGCTCATATTATTAATGTCTGATGCTGTTGCTACTTTGAGCAAAGACCTTTTTACTAAAACACTGTCTGTTTTAGTAATTAAGCCACTGCTACCTCCAATAAAACCTGTATCTTTGTTCAAAAACCAGGCGCAAAATATTGATTTCATTTCTGGGGCAATTGTTTTAGACCAAGTTTTTCCGCTATTTTCGCTTCGCAGAATTACATTCAAATGCCTGCCCACTTGACTGGAATCTCGCATACCGCCAAAAATTAAAACGATGGAATCATTAAAAGTCAAAACTTTATTCAAATTAACAGCAGTTGGCACATTTATTTTTTGCCATAAACCTCTATTAATATCCTTTTTTAACACATAGCCGCTGTCGCCTACCGCAAAACAGGCTCCATTATTTGTAATTGCAACACTTTTTAAGACAATATTGGATTTTAAAGTGGTGTCAACTTTCCAAGTTTCACCTAAATCTTTAGAACTTGCAATTAGCAAATCGACACCAACTAAAAGTCCATTATTTCCGCTAAAAGAAATGCCATAAGCATAAGCAGCGGTGCGTACATATTTTGAAATCCATGTTTTTCCACCATTTATTGTTTTAAAAACCCTCGCATTTTCACCTGCAATAAATCCAATGTTAGTATCAACAAAACAAAGGGTTCTCAAATGGGTTGGAATACTAATGAATTGATTTTTCCATGTTTTTCCGGTGTCTTTAGAAACCATCACCGTGTTGGATTGCCCCACAATAAAAGCATAGCCATTTATTTGTTGAACATCATATAAATCGGCAACATTATTGGTGTAAACCCTCCCCCATTGTGCCCAAATTGGGGTGGTAGAAAAAATAAAACAAAAAATCATAAATCTTTTAAGCAACATACTACAAAAATAATATAATTTTGCACAGTGCAATCAATTTCTCAAGAAGATTATTATTTTAACGAAAAAGGATTGATGGTGTTTACAGAACTGTTTCACCAAAAGAGAGGCTATTGTTGCGGAAATAAATGCAAACATTGCCCCTATAATTTTGTAAATGTCAGTGACACCAAAAGTAAAATAAAATAACAATGGATGATATTTCTGTTTTGGGCAAAAAAATTTTGTCGCTTTTAATCTTTGAAGAAACATACACAAATATTCTTCAAGACCTTAGGCTAGAAAAACGCCAACACATTGCCGATGAATTAAAACTTCTTATTGTCAAAGAGTTTATAAAACCCTCTCGAAACATTGCAACAGAAACCAAATCGGGTATTCTTTTTGATGGAGATGCCTTAAACGATTATTCGTTCATTCTAACTACCAAAGGTGTTGTTTTTTTAGAAAAAAACGCACTTTAAACATTTCAGAAAATTCATTATTTAAAAAAACTTATTTTAACAATATGCGTAAATAATTTTTTTTATTTAGTGCTTTTTATCACCATATTTTCAACCGCTCTAAATATTTCTCTTCCACGACTGCAGTGGAAATTGATTTTATTGCTTCCTTTACCAGAATTGGGTTAACAATTTGAATCTCATTTTTTTAAAAAAACAAAGTTTTTTAGTTCCCAATCAATTTAATTTGGTTAATATTGCAACACAAAAACTTATACTTTTATAAAATTTGAAATTTGGAGCAATAGATATTGGATCTAATGGAGTTAGGCTGTTAATTTCCAGGCCATTACAACTAGATGTAATAAAACCTGAATGGAAAAAAATTGAATTTACTAGGCTGCCCATTCGATTGGGCGATGATGTTTTTTCTACAAAAGAAATAAGTAAAAATAAGGCAGAATTATTATTAAAAGCAATCAAAGCTTTTGCTTTATTATTAGATATTTATAATGTTGATTTTTTCAGAGCTTGTGCTACAAGTGCAATGAGAGATTCCAAAAACTCGGATAAAATCATCAAATTAATAAAAAAAGAAACAGGCATTGACATAGATGTTATTAGCGGTTCTGTTGAAAGCAAAATAATCATGAATGCTTTTATTCATAAACTAGACATAAAACAAACCTATCTGCATGTTGATGTTGGGGGTGGTAGCACGGAATTAACGCTCATTCAAAATCAAAAACAGTTGGTTTCAAAAAGTTTTAATATTGGCACTGTTCGTGCAAAAGAAAATAAGGTTAAACCCGAAGAATCCTTAAAGCTTCATGCATGGGTAAAGGAAAATATAAGCTGGATTCCTGGGTTAAAGGGTATTGGCACAGGAGGTAATATTCATAAATTCGGAGAACTGGCTGGTATTGGTTCGGGGCAATATTTACTAATGTCGAAATTAGCAGAATTAAATGAAGACATTGAAAAACTAAGCCAAACTGAGCGGATTTATCATTTAAAATTAAATCCTGATAGAGCAGAGGTGATTGATATTGCAGGCAGAATATATTTAGATATTTTTAACAGGACCTCTGTTTCAGAGATTTTAACACCCTATCATGGGTTAAAAGATGGAATTATTCAGGATCTTTGGGAGAAATATTATACAAATCAGAAAGTTTAATTTTTTAAATTCTAAACTTTAATTATTTTTGTACTATTAAATGTATTAAAAAATGAAACTTCGGATTAAAATATTATGTTACTTAATTTTTAATTCTGCTTTATTATTTAGTCAGCCTTTAAACGATAATTGCGCTAATGTGAGTGAGATTTTAATCTCTGAATCTGGTTTTGGTTTTGGAAATTTTGTAAGCCAAAAATCTATTTTAGACAATTCAACAAAAGAATCTGGCGAAATTTTTCATAAAAGTATTATTGATATTGGGAACAATGACAAAACCGTTTGGTATAAATTTCAAATACCAACTACAAGAAATATTGAAATCATTTTAAAACAACAAGACAGTGTTATCCCCCAACTATTTGTCGGTTTTACTATATACAAAACGACTGGCTGCGATATAAATATTGGCAACATTGCCGTAGGACTTACACCAATCGTTAAATTTGGCTCTTCGGGAAATTCTTGTTTGCAAGCAGGCACTTACTATATTCAAGTATGTGCCAAACAAAGAACAAAAGGGGAAATTTGGATTGACCTTGATGTCAAAAAACCCATTAATCAAAGTTATGATAATTATTCAACGCCTTATGATTTTGGTGTGATAAACAATCAAACTAAAGAACAGTCAATTGACATACAATGTTTAACAACAGAACGCAATGAAAATAACAACATAAACAATCCCAATTTCAATAAAAGCTTTTGGATTAAAATAGAATATAATGTTAATAGTGTTTCAGATATTTTAATCCTAGGAACTGATCAAGATTTCATGTTTCGTTTTTTTAGCAATATGCCAAATATTGACAGCATAAACAGCACTAAACCTTTTCAACTTGTTAAGTTAAATAGCTATTCTAATCAAACCTTGTATGACTATAGGTGTAGAGGAACAAAGTATAACACTCTATATGTTCAAATTGTTGTGAGTAATGCCACCTCATTTATTCAACTTCATGCAACAAGCTATAATAAACTTGCAGATTTTTGGAACACAACAAACACAGATTTTAAAGTTATATCAAACAACACTTATGATCAAACATTTACACGAAATGTAAATTGTGAATCGCTGCTTTCTGGGCACAATTGCAAAAGCAAAATTCCTGATTTTTATACAATTAAAGATAGATGGAGTCAAAAATTTGACACATTAAAACACGCAAATTATTTAATTGTAAATAGCAATGCCAAAGGCATTATAAATATAAATGTATATAATATTCAAAACTATCCTTATCCCGTAAAATTTATAGTTTTTGAAGGCGACATTTCTTCTAATTGTAATTTAAATAAAATATTTGAATCAAATACTAAGGCAAGCAATTTTAGTTTTTGTGCTGAAAGCAAAACCTACACTATTTTAATTGTTCATGCTTTTAATGTTAATCAATTGAAAATAAGCATCAACCAAAGTGGCTACTCAAATAACATCAATCATTTTCATCATACAAATGTGCATGAAATGGGCAATTTTGAGCCAGGAACAGAATTATATTCTAGAACTCTAAATTCTGCTGAAAAAGACAGCATTGTTCAAATTAAAAACTTCGCTAAAACAGGGCGGTTTATTTTTCAAGACTTTTATTTGAATAGAGCTTCCACAATAATAATTTCCGAAAGCTCAGGATGTTCAAGGTATAATTATTATATATTCAAAAATAGATTTCAAAATAATACAATAGATACAATTACTGGAATAGATTATCAAAGGCGGGGGGGTACGACCCTTGCAAAATATTTAAAGAAGGATTTTATACTATCATATCTTATTTTGATACCACAGGTTATAGAACCCTAACGCCATGCAAATTGCCAAATAGTTGTTTTAAAATAGCAAGCGAATTTGTTTGTCTTGCAAACATAACAAACAATCAACCGAATAAAACTTTGAAAATCAACAACAACTTAGATGTTTTAAGTAACAATGCAAATAAGATTGGAATTAATTATATTTATAATGTGCCATTTTGTATAGATTGTATTTCAAAAAGCACTTCTATTTCCCCAGTATTTGTTTGTAAGTCTAAACAGTATTTAATTGATAATGAATATACACCAACATATTTTTCGTTTTATTTGGGCTCAAATGCGGAAATTCAATTACCAAACCAAAGCTTTTTATTCAGAGGTAATATTAATACAAATCTACAACTTTGTATGGATTCCAATAATTTAATTGATCCATGCAGCCATGGTAATATTTATTGCAATTTGGAGGGTGGCAAATTTTATACAATAGTATATTGGAGTGGCCGTTTCCACCATCCTTATAAACTTATGGCTACGCCACACAGAATTTCTATAAACGACCATGCCAAAAATGCTTACAATCTTGGACATATTTTAAACAACAGTTCTATTAGTCCTGCCATTCCAATAACCTGCCATACAACTGCTGCATTTTCTGACCCCCGTCCAAAGCCAGGAAATGGCCATCATATTTACGATAGATATACTTATCCAATACCTTACAAAGACACTCTAAACAAGCTGAGAAGAATAGAAAGGCGAAATTTATGGTATACATTCACAACTTCTGGTGCTGGGCAAATTAGTGCTGAAATAAATACAATTAATAAATGTTCAGCAAGGATTTTAATTTACAGATATACGAAACCATATTCTCAAATTTTTGATAACAATTTTGATAGTACATTAAATAGTCTTGAAGAAATTGCAATCAATGGATCAAATAGCAACTCATGTTTTGATGATTTCGTTAGCTTTCAGAATTTTGGTTGCGACAACAATCGATATTTTATTTTAATAGAAAATCAAAACACTATAAACTCTCAATTTACACTGAAAATTACTCAAAATCCGAATAATGTACCTACTAATGCAGGAAATTTTTGCACCAATGCAATATCTAGAACTATTTCTTTATTAGGAACACATGTTTTACAGGGATTTAACAATTGCCATAATTATGGTGGCTCACCTTTTGAAGAAGAAAACTCAAATATTAAATCTACATGGTTTGAATTAAATGTCATTAATTTATCAAGATATGATTTTGGTATTAGCTATACAGGAAGTGCAAATCTGTTGAATTATAACATTTATGGCGGGTATTGTAACAATCTCATTAAAATTGCAAATTTGAGAAATGCAAATTCATATATTAGTCTAAGTTGTATGGGTTCAGGGAAAATTTACATCCAAGCCATTTCAAAATCCAATACGAGTGGATTGCTTTCTTTTGAAGCTGTTTTAAAAACACCCAATATTATTAATTGCAAACCATTTGATTTTAAACATCCTATTGCGCAATTCGACTTTTCTGGAGGGTGCAGCGATGACACCCTAATTTGTATTAATAAATCTAATCAAGGGGCTAATATTATTTACAAATGGTATGTAAACAACATATTATACAGCACAAATAAAAATCCAAAACTTTTTATAACTGACCCACAATTTACAAGAACTAATACTATAAAACTTGTTGTAATAAATGTTCTAGATAATTTGAAAGATTCGATGGAAAAAACATTTATTAAAAGAGACTTTAATTACTCGTTTAAAATTAAAAACCCTGAACCATTTAATTGTTATGACACTTTAAAGATGGAAGTTAACACCAATTTTCCCGAGAAATTAAATTTCGAATGGTTTGGTTTCAATTACCCTAATAAATATAAGATCCTTCAAAAAGTTCACGGTAAAGTTCAGTATTTCATAAAAGTGAATGCGACAAACAACAATTGTTTTTTTAGTGATTCTATTGAATTAAAAGTTAAAAAACCGAATTTGTTTTTTGGCGATAGTTTGTTATGCAATGGAAATTTCATTATTTTAAATCCAGATACTTTCGACTATTTCATAATTAACAATTTTCGGGTATTTCAAAAATATGAAATTACAACCTCCGGAAAATATGAATTGAATTTTAGGTATAAAGGTTGTAATTATTTTGAAACATTTAACGCAAGCATTACTAATAAAATTGACACCATTATCAAAAAAGATACAATTAATGTTTGCAATAGCCAAGTCATTCAAATAAAACCCACGATTAAACTATTGAATTATTTATGGGACAATGGAGATACTTCAAATTCTATTTTAGTATATGTTCCCAAAGTCTATGAGCTAAAAGGCTCCATAAATAAATGTAAAACCCTTTTTCAAAACTTTACAGTTATAAAAGACTCTGTTTCAGAAAAATTTTTGAAAGACACTAGCCTCTGTCAAAATGACATTTATTACTTTAAATCTCCAATTACAGCAGTTCCTATCTTATCAAAGCTTCCAAACATGGATTCTTTCATTATTTTGCATAACACAAAAATAAAAATGACTTTAGGTATAAATAATTGTATTAAACCTGATTCAGCCTTAATAAAAGTAATATACAACCCCAATATTTTTAAAGACACTATAATTTGTTATAATGAAAACTTTCAGTTTTTGAGATTGGACGCAGGCAATGCACAGTCTTACAATTGGCTTGGACAGCAAAACTTTACGCAGTTTTTGAACTCTGATGAATATCAAACCTTCAAAAATGCTAGAGTCAATTGGAACAATTGCAAAGACACAATTTCTTTTAATATTAAACAAGATTGCCCTCTTAATGTATTTTTCCCCAATGCTTTTAGTCCAAATGATGATAATTTCAATAACTTTTTTAATGTTTCAATTAAAGGTAATTATGATAATTATAAATATATTATTTTTAACCGATGGGGGGAGATTATATTCAAGGCAAATAATGGAGAAAACTGGTATGGAACATACTTAAATGAAAAGGTTCAAGAAGGTGTTTATGGAGTTTCAATTAGTGTGCTTTCGAAAGGAAAATGGTTTAAATTTTCTGGAACAATTACACTATTATATTAAAACAAAAACTTCCTTTAAATTCTATATTTTTGCAGTTAAGAATAGGCCTTGTGAAAATAATCAAACAGATTTTTAGTTGGGTGATGTTGTTATCGCTTTTCATTACGCCATCCATTAAAAATTTTAATGGATTGTTTGACTTGTATTGGTTTTATCCCATTTATTTAATTCTAATTGTAATAGGGATATTTACTTTAAAGAAAACACTTGTTAAAGGGAATAAATTTCTCCTGTTTTGGCTAATTATTTTTCTTATCAGTACAACAGCCAACTTAATTCACCCCTATCCTATTGAAAATTTATTGAAACAATCGTTTGGGTTTTTATTTGTTGGCTTGGCTTGGTTTGTTTTTTTTAAATTAAAATGGTTAACAATCCACGAAACATTTAATGCTTATCTAAAAATTGCTATTATTGCGGCTTTTTTAACGATTCCTGAGCAAATTTTACATTATAATGGCATTCATTTAACACCTATGAAAGGGGCGTGGCTTGGGATGTTTCGCTGCTACAGCATTTGCGAAGAGCCATTTTATTTAGCACTTTTAATTGCCCCAGCTTTAATACACCTTTTAAAAAATCTCGAGCAATCTAAAGATTATATTATTTTAACAATCCTAACAATAGGCTTGTTTTTCACTTTTAGTGGAGCCGCTTGGTTAGGCATTATCCTTTATTTTATTGTTAAGCTATTTAAACAAGAAAACTACAAACAAATTATTGTTTCCATGGCGTTAATTATTGGCATACTTTCAATCTTGTTTGCATACAAGGGAACGCAAACGCGAATAAAGCAATCCTATGAATTGTTTGCCTATTTTCCACAAATACCAAATATACAATTTCTTGAATCACAGAACACCTCTTCTCGTTCTATTTATTTAAACTCAGTAGTTGCTTGGCAGCAATTTAAATTGAATCCATTAATAGGAGGCGGAATTGGTAGCCATAAATCGGCTTATGAAAAAATTATTATAAAGAAAATGCCCGAAAACGCCATTGCTCATTATAATGTAAATGATGGCGGTTCGGGCTTAATAAGATGGATTTCTGAATTTGGATTATTAGGAATTTTTCTTATCCTATTTTTGTTAAAAAGCTTAGTTTTATCTAAGAAAAATAATATAAAAGAAGCATCACTTTCATATTGGTTGATACATTTAATACATGCTGGGAATTTCTTTAGTCATGGCACTTTCTTTTGGATTTTTATTACTAAAAACAGATGGTTTGAAACTGACAGTAACAATAAAGAAGGCAAACCATAGCTGCCAAGTATAAGGATTTAAGGAAGCCACCATATAACTCTCAAAAAAAGCCATAAATAAAGCTGAAAAAATAAAAGGGGCTAGCCAAAGACTCTTAAATTGAAATTTAATGGTGTAAACAAATAGGCCAATTAAATAGGCAATCAAACCTATAAGCCCTGTATTTAACCATATTGTAAGATAAGAATTATGAATATTTCCATAATTATGGATTAACATTGGCAAAATTTTAACATAAGCTCGGTCCCATTTCGAGTATTCTTCATAAGAAAAACCATGTCCAAAATAAAAATTATTTTGAATTTCCATCCAACAGGCTTGCCAAATATATATCCTTCCCGAGGCGTAAGACAAAGTATCGAGACGCAGTTCTTTTTCTAAATTGGCTGCTACAACAAGTTCCTCTAACTGCAATAGAATAAAATTATAACTAAACGCCAAAACCAAAATAATAATTAACCCAATCAAAAAACGAACTCTTAAAAATCTAAATCCTGCAAAAATACCTAAAGATATCATCGCATTTCGAGAACCTGAAATAACAATAGCGAAGATAAAAATACTTACAAGTGTATAAAACATTTTTTTGGAGAATATATTTGGAAGCTTATCCTTTATTAAAAACATATTCATAACAAAAAGTGTTGAAAAAATACCAACACCATTTGGGTTTCTATGGATGCCATTAAACCTACCAAATTGGGCAAATACTGCAGGATTTATTCGGGACATTAAAATACTGAAACCATAAAAAAAAGCAAATATCAAAATAAGTTGTTTTAAAAAAACCAATCCATCGCCCTTATCAAAAATCAAGAAAAGCAAAACAGGAACCACCAAAATCACCAAGGTATAAGACAACAATTTTTGCAACCCTATTAAACTAAAATTTGATAAAAACAATCCAATAAAGGCAACCAATATATAAAGGGCAAAATATTTTAAATAACTAAACTGAATATACATTTTACCTTTAAAAATTAAAAAAAGCACAATTAAGATTAAAATCAAATCCTTTGTATTTCCACCAGATGTAGAAAACAAAGGAGAATTGCTATCGGAAAACAATAATACAACAACAAAAACAATAAAAACAGATTTAAAATCACTTTTACTCAAGTCATACAAAACAATACCCAATACTATTGGGATGGACAAAACGGCACCGCCAAAACTTGCCCCAATAATTAGCAAAAATCTATATAAAAGAGGCTTTATCAGTTTAAACTCTTTATATACCTCCCTAATCATTTTTTATTTTTAATAAGAAATTTTCATAGTTTTTCACTTGATTTTTCCAATAAAATGGGACCACTTTTAGGGTTGAATTGTTTTTCATTTCATCCAATTCTTTTATATCCATATTCATGAAATATATTAAACCATCCATTAATTGATGTTCATTTTCTGGATGAATGATTTTACCGTTTCCTAAACCCACAAGTTGAGATACCGCCCCCACATTGGTGGCCAAAACGGATAGACCTTGGGCCATGGCTTCTAAAATCACGGTTGGCATACCTTCCGATAGGGAAGGCAAAACGAGCACATCGCACTTCGCAAAAACTGCTTTTAGCTCGTCTTCACTAGAAATTGAACCATAATACTTAATATGTTCGTTTTTTAGTTGTTTTTCTTCGGGAATAGGACCCACAAAATGAAATTTGAATTGATAGGAATTTAAAAACTTATTTGACAGTACTTTATTTAAGATATCAATCCCTTTTCTGTGTTCATGTCTGCCAATAAAAATAAAATTTATCGCTTCATTATTGGATTTAACTTGCTGCAATTTCCAGTTTTCTTCAATTCCAATTCCACATTCAAAAACAGGATTTTTCAATCTAAATTGTTTTAATATCTCATTTAATTTTCCACCTAAGCTTTGAACAAAATCTGCTTTTTTAAGAATATAGTTAGATGGAATTTTCAGCAGCATCTTTTCCACTTGCTCTTTCAGGCTGTATGCTTTCTGATACATTTCTAAGCCGTGTAAATTAACAACAATCTTTGTTTTAAATTGCTTTCTTCGTTTTAAAAAAAACCAAGCGGTGAAGCCTTGCGCATAAATAACATCAAAATTGTCTATTGAATTTTTATAAAACCGAAAAAGTTGTTGGCTGTATTGATACGATTTTAAAATATAATGTCCAGGGAAATTCATTCCTTTTGGAAATTCAAATCCATTTACTTTAATATTCTCAGAATTAAACAGATTATTTACATTGTCTTGAGAAGGCAAATCTTGATTGTAAACACAATGTGCTACTGTCAACTCATGCCCTAATGCACCTAAATTCTTTATTAAATTTGTTGAGTGTTTTTGCATGCCTCCTATGGAGAACGGGAAAATGCCATCAGTTAAAAACAATATTTTCATTTTATTGATTAATAATTAAATGCGCTGCTTTTTCCCATGTGTATTCATTCATTATTTTAGTTTTAAAATTCTTTCCAAGTTCATTTCTTAGATTTTCATCCCTTAACAACAATTTCATTGCATCCACTAAATCTTTCAATTCATGCTTTATTAAAACACCATCTTTCATCTGTTCCATAACATCATTTACGGGTCCATTGTCTGGCGCAATAATTGGCTTTCCTAAAATTCCATATTCAAATATTTTAATAGGAGAACCATACCAATTTGAACCTGGCATTACACAAATATCCATCAAATTAATATAGTTTCGAACTTCAGAATGCTGAATTTTACCTGTAAATTTGACAAAATCTTGAATTTTCAGATCTTTTGCTTTTTGTTTTAAACTATCAAGCAAACTGCCTTCACCAACAACGAGTAATTTTGCTTTAATTTTATCATTTACCAACACTGCAAATGCCTCAATAAGAAAATCTAAATAATGGTGAGGCAATATAGAACCAACAAAACCGATAATAGGACTGCCATCTGAATTAATATTTAAGTCTAAGCCTTTTCCTTTATTTAAAAAACTATCACTATTAATTCTATTGGGAGAAACAATGATTTTTTGTTCAAAAATATGATATTTTTTTTTAATAAATTCCTTTAATACTGTTGAAACAACAAAAATTTTATCGGCACTTTGATATTTTTTCATTTCGATATAATGTCCCAAAAAAGTAAAAAAACTTTTCCCCTCCATTTTTGACATTTCTTCTACAAAAGGTGCATTAATTTCAAAAAAGTGTTTGACGCCTGCCTGTTTAGTAACTTTTAGACTATGACATAATAAATATTCCGACCTTTCGTAAACCAAATCAGGTTGAAATTCTTTGATAGCTATTTTCAACTTTTCGGCTGACTTCTTGTCGTTTAAAATCATTTTCAAATCCTTTAAGCTAATCCATAAAAAAGTGGGAACAATTTTCTTTATCCATTTCTTAAGACCAGAGTGCTCGGTTGGCTTGCCAGTTTTGTATGGCATTTCATTAAGCGAAGCACCACCAATAATTAATGGCAAAACATCAACCCCCAAACCTTTTAGCGCATCTATCGTTTCTCTTTGATGGGTTGCATAGCCAACCTCAGAAACAATATCATGGGTAGGATGAGGAGAATAATAGATGATTTTCATAATTCAGAAATTAATTTAATTGCTTTGTGCTATTGAGCATTTAAAATATCTTCTTTAAAATAAGTTTTCTGAGGTACATTGATAATTGTACGATGGTAAACATCTTTTATCGGTTCATCGATTAATATCATATCAATAAATTTATGATAATATTGAGGAATTGATTGTTTATTCTTCATAAAAAAACCTTTATCGGCAATGCCAAATCTTTGAATGAATGCAAACAACATTTGAGCAGAATAGTCATTAACCTCATCTCCTTTTTCGGCTTTTGTAGGTGCAAAATACTCACCTTCTTCAATGCCTTTAAATCCTTTTCCATTAGGATTTGGATAAAACTGATAGGTTTTCTCTTCCGCAATACCAAAACTTTGGGTTAATCCTAATTTATGGATGACCCATCTTAATGGTTTTTTAAACTTTTTTAAAATTGAGTTCTGCCTTAAATTATCTGTACTTCTTTTTTGGTCGGGTGTCCAAATTAATAGCGTTGCCGACAATAATTCAGGAATAAAAACCACATGAGGTTCCCAACTATCCACTGTGCTTGGATTCAAATCTTTTTGATGAAAATGTTTGCTTATTTTCATATTAGTATCCAATGAAGCAGCGTTTACTATTGGATTTTTTTCAAACAAAAATGTTTCATAACCCGAACCAAAAAAAGCATTGGTGGTTAACATATAATTGTTATGATGATGGATACAATGGGCTGCAATATTTTTTTTGTTATGCTCTTCAGGTGGGAACAAATGTATTTTCAAGTTAAAATGCTCGGTTTCGTAAACATACAAAAAAGGGATATTGTAGCCGGTCCACACTTGGTTAAGAAACCCTTGGTCCAAAAAATTTCGTTTCAACACATCTGTCATAAACAGCTTGTCGCTAGCCATGCTGACCAACAATGGCGCTACCTTATTATGAAACTCCTTCCTATCGACAAGTTCCTTGTCCATTTGAATCAACTGTTTTATGTAATCGTATTCTTCTAATAAATGTTTCATATTGTGTTATTTAGCTCTTGTCCTTACCGCACCTATTTATGTCTTATATGGTTGAAAATTACAAATATAAACATAATTCATCAATTCAATAAATTTAAGACAATGAACTTTTTCAGTATTTTAAAACTAGTTTATTTTTTATAAAAATCTTTAATCTTATTAATAACAAAATTTTGTTGTTCTGCAAGCATACCCGGATACAGGGGCAAACTTAAGGTTTGATTAGCAATTTTTTCTGCTATTGGATAGTCTCCTTTTTTATAAGCCAATTCTTTATAAGCATCTTGTAAATGTGGCGGAACAGGATAGTGAATAACAGTCCCTATTTCATTTTCGGCAAGAAACTTTTGTAACTCATCTCGCCTTTCTGTTCTTATTTGGTAAATATGATAAACAGAGTTGCAGCCGATGGCATTGACTGGCAAAACCAAACCTTCAATACCGTCCAATGCTTTATCATATATAAGCGCAAGTCTTTGCCTTTCTTCCGTATCTTTTGGCAAATATTTTAGTTTTACATCTAACAAAGCAGCTTGTAGTTCATCCAATCTGGAGTTTACACCTTTTATTTCATTGTAGTATTTTTTTTGGGAACCATAATTTCTCAGAACTTTGATGGCGTGGGCCAGTTTTTCGTCATTGGTGGTAATGGCACCTCCATCTCCTAATGCACCCAAATTTTTTCCAGGATAAAAACTTGTAGCATTGATATGACCAAAACTTCCCGACATTTTTCCATTACAAATAGCTCCCTGAGCTTGCGCATTGTCTTCAATCACTTTTAAGTTATACTTATTAGCAAGAATCATAATTTTATCCATTTCAGCCACTTGTCCATATAAATTAACTGGCATAATCGCTTTGGTTTTATTTGAAATTTTTGCCTCAATTAAATCAGGATCGATATTGCATGTTTCCCATTTTGGTTCAACAGGAATAGGCTTAGCGCCAACATAAGAAACCGCCAACCAAGTAGCGATATAA
>Ga0209702_10003304_pt1 | contig 25702 bp, 18 predicted proteins | sample FRY01_FD_187210 | JGI IMG/M metagenome (GOLD analysis project Ga0209702, IMG submission 187210) | Freshwater microbial communities from Lake Fryxell liftoff mats and glacier meltwater in Antarctica - FRY-01 (SPAdes) (version 2) | ecosystem: Environmental > Aquatic > Freshwater > Ice > Glacier... | reverse complement strand
CCAAGCCAAAAGCAGAAGTGGTTGCTGGCGAACTCAAACGGCGAGGTAGACCAGCCAAGCCGAAGGCGGAAGTTGATCCAACTGCCGAACCCAAACGCCGCGGCAGACCAGCCAAACCAAAAACTGAAATCATTGCTGCTGAGCCGAAAAAGCGCGGCCGTAAGCCCAAGGCAGCCCTCACTGGAAAAGTGAAAGCTGAACCACAAAAACGTGGCCGCAAGCCTAAAGCCAACAAGCCGGTCCGCCAAAAGCGCGTTAAAATTGAAAAGCCTTTTGGCGATTTGATTGGAATTGAAGCGGTGTTAGCAGCTGAAAAAATGATGGGTAAAGACCTCTAAAGAGGGTTTAGATCCACTTCCAAAAAAAAATCAAAGAAAAAAGCCTCGTACTTCACGAGGCTTTTTTATTTTACCGAAAGATTCCTAAAGCCGTCCCTATGATATTCACCCTCGGTGTAGAAGAAGAATACCAAGTAATTGACCCTATTACCCGTGAACTCACCTCTCACGAACAAAAAATTGTGGAAGCAGCCAACCGTTTACTCGAAGACCGGGTGAAAGCTGAAATGCACCAGGCTGTGGTGGAAGTCGGCACGGACATCTGTCAAAACATTGACGAAGCCCGGGAGCAGGTAACCCATTTGCGGCGGACGGTTTCAAAAGTGGCGCGCGACTTAGGCTATGCCATTGGCGCGGCTGGCACCCACCCCTTTTCGATGTGGCAAACCCAGCTCATCACCGAGCACCCGCGTTACAATGAAATTGTAAACGAGCTGCAAGATGCCGCGCGCTCCAACCTCATCTTTGGTTTACACGTGCATGTGGGCATGCCGGACAAAGAAATGGCCATTCACATTGCCAATTCGGTGCGCTATTTTTTGCCACACATTTATGCATTATCCACCAATTCACCTTTCTGGGAAGGTCGCAACACTGGTTTTAAGTCGTTTCGCTCCAAGGTATTCGACAAATTTCCGCGCACTGGCATCCCCGATTTTTTTGAAAGTTTTGCCGAATACGAGAATTATGTAAAGCTGTTGGTGAAGACCAATTGCATCGACAATGCCAAAAAAATATGGTGGGACGTTCGGGTACACCCTTTCTTCGACACCATTGAATTTAGGATTTGCGATGTGCCCATGACTGTAGACGAAACCATCGCCATTGCCGCCCTCATTCAAGCCCTTGTTGCCAAGTTGTACAAGCTACGCGAGCAAAATCTCAATTTTATGATCTACAAACGCGCATTAATCAACGAAAATAAATGGCGCGCCGGCAGGTATGGTATTGATGGAAAAATGATTGATTTCGGCAAAGAAACAGAAACGAACACCCGCTCACTGTTGCTTGAATTGCTCGATTTTGTAGACGATGTAGTAGATGAGCTAGGTAGTCGCCACGAAATTACCCGTGTGCACGACATCCTTAAAAACGGCACAGGTGCCGACCGCCAACTCGCTATCTATGAGCAAACCAACGACTTACGAGCCGTTGTGGATTATTATCTCGAACAAACCTTGCTTGGTGTTGACGCTTAATTGTATTTTTGCAGCTTGATTTGAAGTGAACGTTAGGATGGAGAAGCAGAAAAAGATGTACAAAGTAGCCGTACTCGACATGTACGATGGGGCGGCGAATCAGGGAATGCGCAACATTCTCGATATACTAGAAGATTACCGTGTGAGTTTAAAGTATCAGGTATTCGATATCCGTGGAAAAAACGAAGTTCCTGGCTTGGATTTTGATATTTACATCTCCACAGGCGGACCGGGCTCGCCCCTACTCAGCGGCGAAGTTTGGGAGAAAAACTACCTCAAGTTGATCGACACCCTTTGGCGGCACAACCAGCGGCAGGAGCAGAAGAAGCATGTTTTTTTCATCTGTCACAGCTTTCAGATGGCGGTGCAGCACTTTGGCTTGGGCGAAGTAACCCGCCGGCGCAGTACCAGCTTCGGCATTTTTCCAGTACATAAAACGCAAGATGGGGTGCATGATCCGCTGCTTGAAACCCTGCGAGACCCCTTTTGGGCTGTAGACTCACGCGATTGGCAGGTAATTCAACCTGATTTACGGTTGTTTGACCGCTTTGACGCCCAGCTACTGGCCCTTGAGAAAATCCGTGACCACGTAGATTACGAGCGCGCCATCATGGCCATCCGTTTCAGTGATTACTTCTTTGGCACCCAGTTTCACCCTGAGGCAAACGCCCAAGGCATGCTAACTTACATGAAGCAGACAGACAAAAAGGCGCTGATTGTAACTAACCACGGCTTGGCGAAATATGAGGACATGCTGCTGCACCTCAAAGACACCGAAAAAATCACCCTCACCCACAACACCCTCATCCCGCGCTTCCTCGAAACAGCCATTTACAGCTTGCAGGAGGAATATTCATGAATGCCGAGCTTCGGTCATCCATAAATGCGCAGTTCTCGCAGGCGCTGTACGCCGATTTACTCGCGCGGTTGAGCCAGCAACTCGGTGAAGCCGTTGATTTTAGGGTAGCAGAAACACCTGTTTTTGTGGACGCCGACTTGCGTAATCAATTGGTAGCAGCTTGCAACGACATCTGTGCTCAGCTGCTCACACCCGAATATTTTGAAGCCAGCACCGCTGCCATTCCACCGCACCAATTCGTGCCCGGCAACGATGCCAAGCCTACGGTCATGATCATTGATTTTGCAGTTTGTAAGCAGCCAGATGGCCGTTTGTACCCGCAGGTAATTGAATTACAAGGCTTTCCTTCTCTATTTTGTTACCAAAGTGTATTGGCCGAGGCTTACCGTTCGGTGTACCAGTTGCCCGAAAACTACAGTCCCTACCTCAGCGGCTACACCCAACAAAGTTTTTTGGCCCTGATGCAAAGCTGGATTAAGGGCTCGCACCCAGCCGAAAATGTAGTGTTGCTAGAACTCGAGCCCGAAAAGCAAAAAACGCGTTCTGATTTTCAGGCAACCGAGTTGCTCACAGGTGTGCGTTCGGTATGTTTGAGCCAAATAAAACGTGAAGGCCGCCAGCTGTTCTATGAACATAACGGCGCACTCGTGCCCATTTACCGCCTCTACAACCGCGTGATTTTCGACGAGCTCGAACAACGACCGGAGCTTATCGGCGAGTTTGACCTCACACAGGAAGTAGACGTAGAATGGGTGAGCCACCCCAATTGGTACTTCCGTATGAGCAAGTACAGCTTGCCGTTTTTGAAGAGCACTTACGTGCCTGAATCGCACTTCGTACATCAGCTTGGCAGTCTCCCCACCGACCTCGAAAACTGGGTGCTCAAACCGCTATACTCCTTTGCTGGTGCTGGCGTTTTGGTGGATGTAACTGCCGAAGACATTACCTCTTTAGTACATCCAGAACACTACTTATTACAACGCAAGGTCGAATATGCACCTGTTTTAGAGTCGCCCGAGGCCCTGGTCAAAATCGAAATCCGCATGATGGTGTTCTTGCCCGAAGGTAGCCGCCAGCCGCAAATCATCACCAACCTCACCCGACTCAGTCGCGGTAAACTTATTGGCGTGCGCTACAACGAAGACTTCAACTGGGTGGGCGGCAGCAGCGCCTTCTTTGAACAGGAGGGTTGATTTTGAAGGATGGGGCGGTGCTCTTTGTGACCGACGTTACCGAATTCCCTGCTCGGGGAAACGGCCTTTCACCGTTCGGAAATAACCAAGGATGTGCTCAAAATCAGCTTCCCGATCGCCAGTAGCGTAAAAGGGCGGATTGATTTGCACCTCCTTTTTGGCATAATCAAAACCCACGAGCACCATCGGCACCTGTGCCCCTTGGGAGATGGCGTAAAAGCCTGTTTTCAACTGTGGAGCGTACTCGCGTGTGCCCTCAGGCGAGAGTGCCAATAAAAAATCGTCGTGCCGGTTAAACAGCTCCACAATGAATTTCACTGTGTCTTTCCGCTGCACCCGGCTCACTGGATAGCCACCTAGCCATCTAAACAACCAACCAAAAGGCGGCTTAAACAGAGATTCTTTGCCGATGTATTTGATTTGGATGCCAAGAATAGCCCTTGAAAACACCCCCAACAAAAAATCCCAACTACTGGTGTGCGGCGCCACTACCAAAACGGCCTTACGCGCGTTGGGCATTTGACCTACCACTTTCCAACCCCACAGCCGGAAAATGAACTTTGCAATCGGTTTACGCATCAGCTGATGTGGGTTACGCCCCCTGAAATGATAAATTTCATGTATTCAGTGGCGTTGACATCCACTTTTTTAACAGCTTCTGACTTTACCACAAAAATATTTCCGGAGAAATTATAGGAATGGGGCAAGTAAACAGACAAATAACCTGGATAACCCAGCAGCGTTAAATCTTCCTGCGTTAAAAAACCTGGCTTAAAAGTGCCATCGCTGAGCTCCACCATCACAGGCTGGTTAAACTTACGTTTATCGCCCACAAAGGCTTCCATCAAATCTTTGATAGAAGTATAAATGAGTTTGATAAAAGGTGCCCGGGTTAGCAAATTTTCGATGATACGAAGGATAGGCCCCATCAGCAAGCCACCACCTATATATCCTACCAGCGTAATGCCGGCAAAGGTAATAAGCAAGCCGAGGCCCGGTATGCCTAAATCTAGCCAGCCGTCGAGCGTGGTGATGATCCAGTATACGGCGTAAACGGTGATGGCCACGGGACTCATCAGCAGGAGTCCGTTCATGAAATATTTCAACAGCCGCAAGCTGATGCTCTTAAAAGTAGGTTGCTCCATACTACAAAACTACAAAAAGCTGGGAGGAAAACCAGTCTCCACAACCCCCAGCTTCACCGCCACATTGACGGTCGTTTAGCCTACGCCAGCCTCCTTGTTGCGCAAAAAATTGATTATCTTTGAAATTCTGTACCTTAAACCTGATCTCACGTGCGCTTTACCGATAGTCTAATGGAAATTTTCAGCAAAAAAACCGCCCCCATGGCCGCTCGTGGCAACGGTGATGCCAAGGAGCCCGATGCCGCCTTTTTTGCCGATCTCCGTAGCACAGAATATGCCAATTTAGACGCACAAAAGCAGATTTACCTTGATTACACCGGTGGCAACTTAGTGCCGAAGCGACTCCTCGACCAGCACCACAGACTATTGACCGAGCAGGTGCTCGGAAACCCGCATTCTACCAATCCCAGCTCACAAATGGCCACACATTTAGTGGAGGCCAGCAGACAGGCGGTGCTGGCTTTTTTCAATGCGCAAAGCGATTATGAGTGCATTTTTACGTCCAATGCTTCGGGCGCACTTAAAATTATAGGAGAAAGTTACCCTTTCAACGCCAGCAGTACCTTCATCCTCACCAGCGATAACCACAACTCGGTAAACGGCATCCGCGAATTTTGCAAAGGCAAGGGCGGTACCACCCAATATGCTACCGTACATTACGATGACTTGTGTTTAGATGAGGAAAACTTACAGCAACTCCTTGAACAAGCGCCGCCGAGCGACACCCGGTTGTTTGCCTTCCCCGCACAGTCGAATGTGTCGGGCATAAAGCACGATTTGAGTTGGATTGCCCGGGCCCAAGCGCTTGGCTTCGACGTTTTGTTAGATGCTGCTGCTTATGTGCCCACCAGTAAACTCGATTTGCAGAAGCACCAGCCTGACTTCGTTTCAGCTTCTTTTTACAAGATTTTCGGCTATCCAACTGGACTTGGCTGTCTACTCGTTAAAAAAACCAGCTTCCACAAATTGGTGAAGCCTTGGTTTGCTGGCGGCACCGTGACTATGGTATCGGTGGTGGAGCAGCAAAAGTTTTTGGCCGAAGGGCACGAGCGTTTTGAAGATGGCACCCTCAGTTACAACACCCTGCCGGTGGTGAAATATGGCCTCGATTACATCCGCGAAATTGGGCACGAGCGCATTGGTCGCCGCTTGCGCTTCCTCAGTGAATATCTCTATGAGGCACTGAGCAGCTTAAAGCACGACAACGGGCAACCTGTGGTGAAGATTTTCGGCACCAACGACTTCAGCATCCGCGGCGGCAACCTCCTGATGAACTTTTTCAAGTCAGATGGTGGCTCGATTCCCTTTGAGACCTTCGAAAAAGAAGCCAACGCCCTTGGTATTTCAATTCGTTCGGGTTGTTTTTGCAATCCGGGCATCGACGAAATCAGTAATTGTATTACCCACGACGAGATGGCACAGTACTTCTCAGGCCGCGAAAAAGGCGATTATTACGATATGGTGGCCTACTTAGGCAAGATGCGCGGCGCCATCCGGGCTTCAGTGGGCGTGGCTACCAATGTGGCAGACCTCCATGCCTTCATTGGACTAGCTAAAAGCCTTAAAAACCGCGTTTAAATCTGTATTCATTCGCATAAACGCATTCAAAATGCGCTCTGGCGCGCTTTATTTGTGCTTTATAACCGCGGTGCGGGCCACAGCTACAGCACCATCTAAAATAAACTCCTATGCAAACACTCGATCCCAGCATACTTCAGCGTGTCAACACTTGGTTACAAGGAAACTACGATGCCGATACCAAAGCAGCTGTGCAAGCGCTGCTTGATGGCGGCGATCACGAGGCCATCAGTGATGCTTTTTACTGCGATTTAGAATTTGGAACAGGTGGACTTCGCGGCATCATGGGCGTGGGAACCAACCGGGTGAACAAATACACCCTCGGAGCGGCCACACAAGGACTCAGCAATTACCTGCGCCAGCAGTATCCTGGCGAGAAAATACAGGTCGCCATTGCCCACGACTGTCGCAACAACGCCACCTTTTTTGCGCAAATTGTGGCTGACGTTTTCTCAGCCAACGGCATCCAAGTGTATTTTTTCGATGGCTTGCGGCCAACGCCTGAGCTCAGCTTCGCCATTCGCCAATTGGGCTGTCAGAGTGGCGTAATGCTCACCGCCTCCCACAATCCACGCGAGTACAGCGGCTACAAGGCTTATTGGAACGATGGTGGGCAGATCATCGCCCCACACGACAAAAACATCATCGCCGAAGTGCTCGCCATACAGTCGGTAGACCAAATCAACTTCAGCGGCAATCCCGCCCTTATCCAAAAAATAGGGGCTGAGATGGACCAGATGTTCATCGACACCGTTTGCGCAGTGAGCTTGCAGCCCGAGGTCATCCGCCAGCAGCGCGACCTCAAAATAGTGTATTCGCCCATCCACGGCACTGGGGTCGACATAATACCGCGCACCTTGCGACAGCTTGGGTTCCGTCAAGTTCATTTAGTAGAAGAGCAATGTGTGGTAGACGGCAACTTCCCTACCGTGATTTACCCCAATCCTGAGGAGCACGAGGCCATGTCGATGGCACTGGCCAAGGCCAAAGCTGTTGATGCCGATTTGGTGATGGCCACCGATCCCGATGCCGATCGCGTGGGCATTGCTATCAAAGACGATACCGGCGAGTTTATCCTGCTTAACGGCAACCAAACCGGCACCTTGCTCTTTTATTATGTGCTCAACCAGTGGGAAGCGCTTGGTAAGATCACCGGCAACGAATACATCATCAAAACCGTGGTTACTACCTACCTCATCGATAAAATCGCTGAAAGCAAAGGCGTGGCCTGCTACAACACCCTTACTGGTTTCAAATTTATTGGCGCCTTGATGACCGAATTGCAAGACAAAAAGACCTACATAGCAGGCTGCGAAGAAAGTTACGGCTATTTGGTAGGCGACCACGTGCGTGACAAAGACGCGGTGGTAGGCTGCAGCATGATTGCCGAAATGTGCGCCTTCTACAAAAACCAGGGTAAATCGCTTTATGAGGTTTTATTAGAGATTTACCAGCAGTACGGCCTGTATAGAGAAGTACTGCTGTCGTTTACCAAGGCTGGCAAACGTGGGGCCGAAGAAATTCAGGAGCTCATGCATGGCTACCGAGCCAACCCGCCACAACAGCTGGCTGGGATGCCGATAGTGCGGGTAAAAGACTACCAATTGCAGCAAGAAAAAGACCTGCGGACGGGTGCTGTATTGTCAATTGATTTGCCCAAATCGAACGTAATGCAGTTTATTACGGCAGATGGCGGCATCATTTCGGCTCGGCCCTCGGGTACAGAGCCCAAAATCAAGTACTATATCAGTCTCAATACCCCCTTGCCCAGTGCTTCCGCCTATCCGCAAAAAGTGGCTGATTTAGAAGCCATTATCGCTCAAATCAAAACCGAGTTATTATAGGTGAATGGACTGAGGCAAGCCTATCACCCTTTTTATACTTCGCCTTGCATTGCCGATGCGGTAGTGCAGTTCTGTTTTTTTTACGGCCGAAATACAGGCAGGACCTTATCTTAGTCCTTCAAACCGCTATATGTTCTTACGTTTTAGTTTGGCAGCCTGTTGTATTCCCCTTTTTGTGTTCAGTCAACCCACAGCAAGCCCCGTGCTGCAACTCGAACAAATTATGCGTGGTCCCGATTTTGTGGGCCACCTACCCGATGACCCGCGCTGGTCGGTAGATAGCAAAAGTTTGTACTTTGATTGGCAGCGTGACAGCATGTTGTATCCCCAGCCGCATAGCTATGAGCTAGGCAACGGACAGCTGCGCCCGCTGCGCATCGACGAACAACAGAAATTGCCTAGCGGCGACCGCATGTATACCCGCGATCGCAGTAAAAGTGTATACAGCGCGGGCGGCGATTTATTTCTCAGCAACCACCGCACCGGCAACACCTTGCAAATAACCAATACCTTGGCCAGCGAGCGCTTGCAGGACTTCAGTGCCGACGAGCAATACGTACTCTTTGAAGTCGAGAACAACGTATTTAGCTGGAACATGGCCAGCGGCAGTTTGCAGCAACACAGTGATTTCAAAAGCGGAAACGAAAGCAGCGTACCCAAACCCAGCTCCCAAGCTACTTGGCTAGAGCGAGACCAGTTGGAGCTTTTTGACGTGCTTCGCAGCAGAAAAACCCAGTCAGACAGCGCAAAAGTTCGGGCCGTTCAGCTCGCAGCCAAAAGACCAAAGACCATTTATACGGGCAAAAACCGGCTCAGCAGTGTGCGCATGAGCACAGATTTGCGTTTTGTACACTACCAGCTTTACCCTCCCGCCAACGAAACCACTGCGGTGGTGCCCGATTACGTAACCAACAGCGGCTATACAGACCCCCGACAGGCCCGCAGCAAAGTAGGTGGCGAGCAAAAAGGCGGGCAATATTGGCTGTACGATACCCAACGAGATACGGCTTACCGCCTTGAAGAAAAGCTACTGCCCGGCATTTACCAGAAACCAACCTATTTGCGCGACTACCTACCGGTTGGCGCTACTTGGGTAGATACCTCAGACCAACCGCGCGAGCTTCGGTTTACGCCACCCGTTTTTAGCGCTGATGGGCAGCAAACCCTGCTCGAAATTCGTGCCTTAGACAACAAAGACCGCTGGCTGGTGCTGCTTGATGCCGCTTCTGGCAAGCTCCACACGGTGCACCGCGAGCACAACGAGGCTTGGATTGGTGGTCCCGCAGCCGCTTACAACAGCAAAGGCTTTCTCGACAACCAGCAGCTGTGGTACCTCAGTGAAAGCAGCGGATTTAGTCATTTATATACCTACGACCTCGCCGCAGGCCGCAGCGAGGCCCTTAGCAGTGGTGACTTTGAGCTGTTGCAGGTGCAGTTAAGCAACGACTGCAAGCACTTTTTTATTCATGCCAATAAGCATGGACCGCACGAACAGCACTTCTACAAACTACGCATTGCCGACCAGCAATGGACCCAGCTGAGCATTGCAAAAGGCAAACACCAGGTTATTCTTTCGCCCGATGAAAGCCAAATGGCCATCCTGTATTCGGCCAGCAACCAACCTACAGAATTGTACTTAGCCGCAGTCAAGTCGCCCCAAGCAACCAAGCGGCTCACCCACAGTATTACTGAGGCTTTCGGAGCTTACCCTTGGCGGCAACCCGAAATTGTATATTTCCTTGCCGCTGACAGCGTTCCAGTGCCTGCCCGCATCTACACCCCTGCCAAGGGCAAATCCAACGGTGCAGCCATCGTTTTTGTGCACGGCGCCGGCTACCTTCAAAACGTGCATCACTGGTGGAGTCAGTACTACCGCGAATACATGTTCCACCACCTGCTCAGCGATTTGGGCTACACCGTGCTCGACATCGACTACCGGGGTTCTGCCGGCTACGGGGGCGATTGGCGGACAGCCATTTACAGGCACATGGGAGGCTTAGACCTCCGCGACCAAGTGGATGGAGCCCGATATTTAGTGCAGAAATGCGGCATCGACAGCCAACGGATTGGTATTTATGGCGGCTCCTATGGCGGCTTTATTACCCTCATGGCCCTCACCACCCAACCCGGTATATTTGCCAGCGGGGCGGCACTGCGCAGCGTGGCCGACTGGGCGCATTACAACCACGGCTACACCAGCAACATCCTAAATTTACCGCATACCGACAGCCTGGCCTACCGCCGCAGCTCCCCCATTTACCACGCCCAAGGGCTCCAAGGCGAATTGCTCATGCTCCATGGCATGGTAGATATGAACGTGCATTTCCAAGATGTTGTGCGTTTTAGTCAGCGCCTCATTGAGCTCCGCAAAGACCATTGGGAGCTGGCCGTTTTTCCGCTCGAAGACCATGGTTTTGTAGAAAGCAGCAGTTGGTTAGATGAATATAAACGTATTCTGAAGCTTTTTGAGCGGACGCTAAATCCATAGAAGATGCAAAATAAATGGAAATTTCGCCTAAAAATAACTTTCTAAGCACCCTACAAACCCATCTTTTATTACCTTAGAAAATTGTATCAACACCAAAACATGAAAAAACACATACTCACCCTGCTTGCAATCAGCCTCTGCCTCTTCTCTGTAGAAGAAGCAGCTGCCCAATTTGGCAAGAAGAAGAAGAAAACACCTCCCCCAGCGGCACAGGCCGCCACGCCACCGGCTAAAAAAGAAGGTCCACAACCTTATGCCAAGGTAATCACCGATAAAGCAGAAACCAACGGAGGCCTGTTTAAAGTCCATAAAATCGAGCAAAAGTACTTCTACGAAATTCCAGATTCGTTGCTCGGTCGCGAAATGCTACTTGTTTCGCGCATCTCCAAAACAGCCACTGGCATCGGTTTTGGCGGCGAAACAGCCAATACAGACGTGGTTCGCTGGGTGCGGGTGAACAACACCATCCACCTAAAACTTGTGTCGCACAGCATCACTGCCGCCGATTCATTGCCCATTTATGAAGCCGTGGTCAACTCCAATTTTGAGCCTATTCTGCATTCTTTTCCAGTGAAAGCCTATGGTAAAGACTCCAACATGGTAGTTGAAGTAAATGACTTCTTCGAAAAAGACGTTAAAGCCATCGGCTTTCCTACCAGCATGCGTTTGACCTACAAAATTCAGCGGCTCGACGAGAGTCGTTCGTACATCGACCGCATCAACAGCTACCCCATCAATGTTGAAACCCGTTCGGTAAAAACCTATGTAGCAACCGAGCCCCCCACCAACAAAGCTTCCGAAACCATTACCGTTGAAATCAGTAATTCGATGGTGTTGCTGCCAAAAGAACCCATGCGCCGCCGGTATGCCGACCCGCGCGTGGGCTGGTTTGCCCGCTCGCAGGTCGATTATGGCTTGGAAGATCAGAAAACCGCCTCTCGCACCTACCTCGACCGCTGGCGCTTGGAGGTAAAGGACGAAGACCTAGAAAAATTCAAAGCTGGTGAGCTCGTGGAGCCCAAGAAACAGATTGTGTACTACATCGACCCCGCCACGCCAGTAAAATGGCGCCCTTACCTCAAGCAAGGGGTAGAAGATTGGCAGAAAGGCTTCGAGGCAGCCGGTTTTAAAAACGCAATCGTTTGTTTAGAGCCACCAACCCCCGAGGAAGATCCAGAATGGAGTCCCGAAGACGCTCGTATTTCGGTGATCCGCTACTTGGCCTCCCCCATACCCAATGCCAATGGACCACACATTAGCGACCCTCGCTCCGGCGAAATCATTGAATCCGATATCAATTGGTACCACAATGTAATGACCCTTTTGCACAACTGGTTCTTCATTCAAACCGCTGCCATTAATCCCGATGCGCGTGGCGTTCAGTTCAAAGACGAAGTCATGGGGCGTTTGATTCGCTTCGTTTCCTCGCATGAAGTGGGTCATACGTTGGGATTGCCACACAACATGGGCTCGAGCGTGGCCTACCCCGTCGACTCCCTGCGGTCGGCTAGCTTCACCCAGCAAAACGGCACGGCACCTTCGATTATGGATTACGCCCGCTTTAACTACGTGGCCCAGCCTGGCGACGAGGGCGTGAGCTTGATGCCAGATATCGGTCCCTACGACAAATACAGCATCAGGTGGGGCTACAAGCCCATCCTCGAAGCCGCCACCCCGGAAGATGAAAAGCCCATCCTCGACAGCTGGATCCTCGAAAAAGCAGGTGATCCCGTGTACCGTTTTGGAGCACAGCAGTCGGGTGTTATCGACCCCAGCTCACAAACCGAGGACCTCGGCGATGATGCTGTGAAGGCCAGCCTGTACGGAATCGCCAACATGAAGCGCGTGTTACCAAATCTCATCGCTTGGACGTCGGAAACTGGCAAGGATTATGAAGCGTTGGAGACGATGTACGGCGAGCTAATCGGTCAATTTAACCGCTATGCTGGCCACGTCACAGCCAACATTGGGGGCATCTACAAATACACCAAAACCAGCGATCAAGCCGGGGCCGTGTTCAGTCATGTACCCAAAGCCCATCAAGAAAAGTGCATGAAATACCTCAATGAACAGCTGTTTGCCACCCCAACATGGCTGCTCGATACCACCATTTATGCCCGCATAGACTTTACTGGTGCCGTGGAAAAAGTACGCAGCATGCAGGTGCGCGGCTTAAACGACCTCTACGACTTTGGCCGCTTGGCCCGAATGATCGAAAACGAAGCCATCAACGGCGAGCAAGCCTACAAGCTCACTAGCATGTTCGACGACAGTCGCAAAGGCATTTGGAGCGAGCTTAGCACCGCGGGCAAATCCGATACTTACCGCCGCAATTTACAGAAAGCCCACCTTGAGCGGCTGGAGTACTTGGTCAAAAACGAGCCAACCGCTATTCCATCCGAGTTCCGACGTTTCGTAAAACGCACGGACGTAAAAGCCAGCCAAAGCGACATCCGTTCCGCGGCCAAGCAGCAGTTACGCACCTTACAACGCGAGCTTAAAGTCGCTCGCAGCAGCGACCCGCTTACCAAAGCACACTATGAAGATTGTTTGGATCGGGTTACCCAAGTCCTCGATCCTAAATAAGCGGCCAATCTTAAATAAAACGCCCCAAAAGTTCATCACTTTTTGGGGCGTTTTTCGTTTGAAGGAAGTCGTAGAATAACCTTAATACCTTCAATTCGATCTAAAAAAAGAAAAAAGCGTATGAAATATGTACGCTAATCAGCGAGCAAAGGCGATTGCACTACAACCCCCGCTCCTTAAACCGAACCAAACGTATCATGTACCAGCAAGCCGCAGCTGCCACCAACAGCAATCCCGTATTCACAAGCAAATCAGACTTCACATAGTCCGCCGTGATAACCCGTCCAGCGGTATAAGTCAACAAGCCCATCAAACCCAAATAGCGCGCTGTACCTCTGCCGCTTTTCTCAGAAAAAGGGAAAAAAAATTGCTTGAGCAGGACGCGGTCGCTTAAAAGCAGGCTGATTAAGCCAAAAATGACAGGCAAGAACAGGATGGTTTCTGTACTACTTGACATTGTATTTAAACTCAAGCCAAAAAGCAACAAAGGAACCCCGATGATGACATTTACGTATCCGATACGCGACCAGTCCACCTTTTTAAAGCGCTTGTTCATATTCCGAAAATGTAAAAAGCAGCCATTCTAAAAAACAGCTTCTGCAATTTTTCTGGTGGTTTCGCTGCGCCCCATGGTATAAAAATGCAATACGGGTGCGCCGCCCGCTTTCAGCTCTTTACACTGTTGAATGGCCCATTCGATGCCAATTTCCTTTACTTGCTTGTCGTCTTTGGCCTTTTCTATGGCATCGGCCAAGGGCTCAGGAATGTCGATGTGAAACACCTTTGGCAGCACCGCCAATTGCTTTTTGGTGGCAATGGGTTTGATGCCAGGTATAATGGGGATATTGATGCCTTGTTTCTTACAGTTGGCCACAAAGTCGAAATAGGCCTTATTGTCGAAAAACATTTGGGTGGTGATGAACTCGGCGCCTGCCTCTACCTTTTTTTGCAGCCATTGCAGATCCGATTTTAGGTTGGGTGCATCTTGGTGCTTTTCTGGGTAGCCCGAAACACCGATACAAAAATTAGTCGCCACGGGATTCACCAAGTCTTCATCCAAATAAATGGCTTTGTTCATTTCTTGGACTTGCTGAAGTAGCTCAAGCGAGTTTTTGTTGCCTTCTGGCTCGGGAATAAACACCGTTTCATGCTTCAGGTTATCACCGCGCAGCACCAATACATTGTCGATGCCCAAAAAGTGCAGGTCGATGAGGGCATTTTCGGTTTCTTCACGGGTAAAGCCACCGCAAATGAGGTGTGGCACGGCATCTACTTTGAATTTATTCATGATGGCAGCGCAAATGGCTACGGTACCTGGTCGCTTGCGGGTGGTAATCCGCCTAAAGGTGCCGTCGGGCAGGGGCTTCATGATGAATTCTTCGCGGTGATAGGTCACATCGATGAAGGGCGGGCTGAAGTCCATCAACGGTATTATACCGGCGTAAATTTGTTGGATGTCTTGGCCTTTGAGGGGCGGCAGGATCTCGAAGGAAAAGAGGGTGTCTTGAGCTGCTTTTATGTGTTCCGTAATCTTCATGTTATGTAATTTAAGGTAGGCGATAACCACTTCTCAGCTTCTTTCAAGCCAAGGCCGCGGCGTTGCGCGTAGTCTTCCACTTGGTCTTTATCTATTTTACCTACTCCAAAATACTTGGCTTGTGGATGGGCGAGGTAAAATCCACTCACCGCGGCCGCCGGCCACATCGCACAGTGCTCGGTGAGCGTTAAGCCAATGCGCTGCTCCACATCGAGGTAGGCAAACAGCGTACGTTTGTCGAGGTGATCGGGACAAGCCGGGTAGCCAGGCGCCGGACGGATGCCGCGGTATTTTTCAGAAATGAGTTCGTCGTTGCTGAGCTGCTCCTGCGGCTCGTAGCCCCAATGTTCTTTGCGAACGCGCTCGTGCAAATGCTCGGCAAAGGCTTCGGCAAATCGGTCAGAAAGCGATTGTAGCAAGATGGCGCTGTAGTCGTCGTAGGCAGCCTTCATCACATTCACCCGTTCCTCGGCACCAAACACCCCCACGGCAAACAGCCCAAAATGGTCTTGCAGGCCAGTTTCGGTAGGTGCTACAAAGTCGCTGAGCGCCAAACTTGGCAGTCCTGCTGTTTTTTTGGCTTGCTGACGGAGGGTTAAGAAGCGGGTACCGTCTTTCAATACTACATCATCTCCATCCGCATTGGCAGGAAACAGCCCAAATACAGCCCTTGCATCCAGCCACCGCTCTTTGATTATACTTTTGAGCATCGCCTGTGCATCTTCAAACAGCTTCGTAGCGGCTTCACCTACCACCTCATCGTGGAGAATGTTAGGGTATTTACCATGCAGCTCCCAGGCCTGAAAAAACGGGGTCCAGTCGATGTAATCGACCAAAGTGGCGAGCGGATACTGGCGGTATTCGTGGATGCCTGGCTGCGCAGGAATAGCCAAATCATCGGCTTTCCAGTCTATAGGGAAGCGATTGTTACGGGCTTTGGCGATGGTTAACATGGCTTTTTCGCGGCCGCGACTGAGGTAGCCCTCCCGCAGCTTATCGTAATCGATGCGGGTATCGGCGGTAAAGGCGTCGCGTCGGTCGGGACTCAATAAAGCGCTTACCACCGGCACCGAGCGACTCGCATCGAGCACGTGCACCACAGTTCCGGTAAAGACTGGAGCTATTTTTACGGCCGTATGCGCTCGCGAAGTGGTGGCACCACCAATCAGCAAGGGCTTTTTGATGCCTAGGCGCTCCATTTCGGAGGCCACAAACACCATTTCATCTAAGGAAGGGGTAATTAAACCCGACAAACCAATCACATCCACGTCGTGTTCGATGGCGGCGGCCAAAATTTTATCGCAACTCACCATCACCCCCAAATCCACCACATCATAATTATTGCATTGCAACACCACACCCACAATGTTTTTACCAATGTCGTGTACGTCGCCTTTCACTGTCGCCATCAATATTTTGCCTTTGGCTGATTTGTGTTCAGAGGGATTGGCCAGCTTTTCGGCTTCGAGGTAGGGCATGAGGTAGGCCACGGCTTTTTTCATCACCCGGGCGCTTTTCACCACCTGTGGCAGAAACATCTTGCCAACGCCAAAAAGGTCACCAACCACGTTCATGCCGTCCATCAGCGGCCCTTCAATCACCTGCAACGGCTTGTCGAACTCATGCCGGGCTTCTTCCACATCCTGGTCGATGTACTCGTCGATGCCCCTTACCAAAGCATGGGTAAGGCGCGCTTGTACGGGCTCCAACCGCCAGCTTTCGTCCTTGGCCACAGCCTCTTTGCCCTTACCGCCTTTGTACTGCTCGGCGAGTTGAACGAGGCGTTCGGTACTGTCAGGCCTGCGGTTCAGCAGCACGTCTTCCACGTGTTGCAGCAGCTCTTTATCTACTTCTGCATACACTTCTATCTGCCCTGCATTCACAATGCCCATGTCCATACCAGCCCGAATGGCGTGGTATAAAAAGGCGGCATGCATGGCTTCCCGCACCTTGTCGTTGCCGCGAAAGCTGAAGCTGATGTTACTCACCCCGCCACTGACTTTTACGCCCTGCAGGTTTTGCTTGATCCAGCTCGTGGCGCGTATAAAATCGATGGCGTAGTTGTTATGCTCATCTATGCCAGTGGCCACGGTGAGGATGTTCGGATCGAAAATGATGTCCTCAGCCGGAAAGCCGACTTCATTCACCAAAATATTGTAGGCGCGTTGGCAGATTTCGGTGCGGCGCTCATAGCTATCGGCTTGGCCTTGCTCGTCGAAGGCCATTACAATCACAGCGGCGCCGTAGGCCAGCACTTGGTGGGCGTAGTATTTAAAGCGCTCCTCCCCTTCTTTGAGGGAGATGGAGTTGACGATGGCTTTGCCTTGCACGCATTTGAGACCGGCTTCGATGACCGTCCACTTCGAGGAGTCAATCATTACCGGCACCCGGGCAATGTCGGGTTCGGCGGCAATGAGGTTGAGGAAGCGGGTCATGGCGGCCTCGGAATCTAGCATGCCTTCGTCGAAGTTCACATCTATTATCTGGGCACCGTTTTCAACCTGGTGCCGGGCCACTTCCACGGCCGCATCAAAATCGTCCTCTTTGATTAAACGGGCAAACATGCGTGAACCGGTAACGTTGGTGCGCTCGCCTACGTTTACAAAGTTGGTCTGTTCGGTGATGCTCACGGGTTCTAAGCCGCTTAAATGCAGAATAGGCTCGAGCTCAGGCTGTTGACGGGGCTGGTGCAAGGCGGCCTCAGCGGCTATTTCACGGATGTGCTCTGGCGAGGTGCCGCAGCAACCGCCGATGATGTTTACAAAACTGTTTTCGAGAAAGTCTTTGATGTGAGCGCGCATCATGGCAGGGCTCTCATCATATTCTCCAAAAGCATTCGGCAAGCCGGCATTGGGGTGGGCAGAAATGCGGAATTTGGAGGCTTTGGAAAGCGATTGCAGGTGGGGACGCATTTGTGCAGCACCCAAGGCGCAGTTCAAACCAATACTCAACAGCGGTAGGTGCGACATGGAATACAGAAAAGCCTCTACTGTTTGTCCGCTCAAAGTACGCCCGCTGTTGTCAGTAATCGTGCCGCTGACCATCAAGGGAAGCGGGGCGCGTTGGTGATCTTGAAAGTATTTATCGATGGCGTACAAAGCCGCCTTGGCATTGAGGGTATCGAAGATGGTTTCTACCAGCAAGGCATCTACGCCACCATCCACCAAGCCCTTCACCTGCTCGTAATAAGCATCCACCAGCTCGTCGAAGCTGATGCTGCGGAAGCCGGGGTTGTTTACGTCGGGACTAATACTCGCTGTTTTATTGGTAGGCCCCAATGCACCGGCCACAAAACGGGGCTTGTTCGGATTAGCAGCCGTAAATTCGTCGGCCACCTTGCGGGCAATGCGTGCGGAGGTTATGTTGAGCTCATAGCTCAGTTCCTCCATGCCATAATCGGCCATCGACACCCGCTGGGCGTTGAAAGTATTGGTTTCAGCGATGTCGGCACCCGCCTCAAAATACGCCCGGTGGATGTTTTCGATGATGTGCGGCTGGCTGAGCGTTAACAATTCGTTGTTGCCCTTTACATCCGACGACCAATTTGCAAACCTGCTACCTCGGTACTCGGCCTCGCTCAGTTTATACTGCTGAATTTCCGTACCCATGGCGCCATCGAGTACCAGAATGCGTTTTTTAATCTCTTCTTGAATATTGTATTGCATAAAAAAGCCAAACGTTTCGTTTAGCTTATCCCCGAAGGATTCGGGTACCGACTTGCAGATAGCACACAGCCCTTTTTAGCTGATTACTGCCTGCTCATCTCCTGCCTCAAGTATTTGTTAGTGGCAGCGGAATTGGCACCTTCCAACGTAAAACAAGTGTTTACGCTGCGGTTGCCAGGACTTCGTAGGGCCGTTCCCTCCGTCCTTCTGGATAAGCTTTGCAAATATACAGCACAATGTGTGAAATCCAAACCGTCCGGCAAAAAAGTGATTCGAAACGAAGTAATATCCCTGCTATCCTAAAATGAAATTTTGATCTTGCAGGGATAAATTAAACTTGAGGCCAAAACTTGACAGTCCAAATCCGAACTTTCGCAGCTCAATACATTAAGATAAAATTACACCTTAACTTTCGGAGTATGCTTTAAATAAGCAAGGATAAAGCCGCATCAACCCCCGCAAAGTAGTTACATTTTGCACGCAATCGTTGTTGCCACAGGCTGGGCTCCTTAGCTCGTAATACTTAATGGCTCTTGGAAATAGGCCATATCGATCACGGTATCGTATTGTTCCCAAACCGTCTTCAAAAGGTGCCTCATTGGCCTAGCTAGGCTCCCTCCCTGCTCCTAAAATGAAAGTATACGGTATCCTAGAAAAAAATTACAATAAATCACTGCCCTGTTTAAATAGCTGTGCTTACGCCCATTTTTCCTGTTTTAGCTCCCAAAACACCTTTTGTCAAAGAAGCATTTTCTTTTTGCGTCACAAGATTTAACATTTAGCAAGTAGTGTGGTCTTAATTTTTACACCAATGTTTGGTGTGTATTGTTTTTTATTTACCCATTCAAACGAAACAAGCTACAAATCAGTTTGATATCTAGTATAACAGCGTTAATTATTCAGATAAAAGGAATCACTTTACCTCACAATTACCAGAATACATTTCGTCTGATTCGAAGGCCAAACACTACTTTTGCGTAAAAAATCCCGTTAAAAGAAGGCGTAGCTACTGCTTAAAAGACTAAATCTACCACGAAACACAATAATTACCGCTGATGATGAAATTCTCGAAAGAAAGCTAACGAAAATGAAAGTCGTATTAAGCAGCACAGCCGAACTTTGATGGTTGTTGTTTTTAATAGTGACGAACAGTGGGGTGTCACAAAGATTATTTTAATATTTCGAAAAAGCATGTGTCGAAATTCAATCAATTATTTCATTCGTTTTTCCCAAATCAATAGCATAAAGGTATTTAAGATCCTAAATTTTGCACTAGCACCTTGAAGTCAAGAAAAGACAATCTTTTATAAATAATCCCCTGTATTTTCCACTGAACATTTCCCATCTCCCAAAAAATGCTTAGCTTTTGAGCTTGTAACTTGAAACCTACCACATGCACCGCGAAATTACCGGCTGGCACAGTCCAGCGCTGCAAAAAGACATGCCCATTGCTTGTTATGGCCATTTTGGACCGGCACTGCTGCTTATTCCCACGGCCGGGGCCGACTACCTAGAGTACGAGCGTTTTCAGCTACTCGACCAAATCAGCGGTCAAATTAAAGGTGGCAAGGTAAAGGTGTACAGCGTCGACAGCATCAACAACGAAAGCTGGCTTAACAAAAGCATGCAGCCCGAGCACCGCGCCATCCGCCACGGCCAGTGGAACGACTATATTTTTAACGAGGTGGTGCCCTTTATTCGCAGCAACAGCTCTGCCGACACCGCCATCATTCCTTCCGGTGCCTCCTTTGGTGCCTTGCACAGTATGAACCTGTTTTTGAAGCGCCCTGACCTGTTTCAAGGGGTGGTGGCCATGAGCGGGGTGTACAACCTGCAGGAGTACACCCATGGTTTTTACAGCGACGATGTATATTTTAACAGTCCCGCCCACTACCTACCCAATCTCACCGACCATGACACGCTTGAGCGCATCAGGTCAGGTAAAATACTAATTACCACTGGCAGCGGGGCCTACGAAGACCCGAACGCTTCGCGCGATTTCAGCACCCTGCTGCACAACAAGAGCATTGCGCACCACCTCAGCATCTGGGGGCAGGAATGGACGCACGATTGGCCCACTTGGCGGGCCATGCTGCCTTGGGTGATGAATGAGTTTTAGGGTATTAAACTGCTGCTAAGGCACCAACTGTTCCAAAAAACGCTTTATTGGCTGCACACTGAGACCAGGATTTTCTTCCATCGGCACATGTCCCAAGGCGGGTATCGTTACCAATACGGCATTGGGTAGCTGTTCCTGAAAACGAGCTGCGTGTTCGAGTGGGATCCAGGGATCACTTTCGCCCCACAACAGGAGTACTGGAAGCTGCAACTGCTGCAATTCTTCAAAACGGCCGGCACCCGATTCGCGCTGCTTCGCCCTGTCGAGAAACGCCTGTCGGTTACCCTCGTGCCGCATGAGGTGGTAGTAGCGATTTACGAGTTGACGCGTCACCAAACTGTCGTTCACATACACCTGCTGCACCATTTTTTTATAGAGGATTCGCGGCGTGGCCACCCGCACATAACGCTGCAACAAACTTTGTTCGGTGAGTTTAAAATAAACAGTCCTTTTGTTTCCTTTGACTGTATTGGTAACAGGGGTGGGCACCCCAGCGGCAGCTATCAGCACCAGCGCCTGCACCCGCTCGGGATGCGCAAGCGCGAAATTCCAGCTAAACCAGCCCCCCATGGAATTACCACCTATAACGCACTTTTCGATGCCCAAACTATCGAGAAAAGCCGCTAAAAAAGTTACCTGCTCCGCGATGTGGTAGCGCTTTTGAGGATCAGGACCGGTGAGTCCCCAGCCCGGCATGTCGATGCTGATGACCCGGTAAGCTGGCTGCAACTCCTTCACCCAGCCTTCCCACGTATGCAAACTGCTGCCCATGCCGTGCAGCAACACCACTGGCAGTCCTTGCCCCTGGTCGCGATAATGCGTTTTAATACCCATAACCTCTCTAAACTGCGAAGGTGCAGGTGCGTAGCGCAACAGCAAATCCTCGTGGTAGAGGTCGGGGCGCACGGGCAAAGCGAGCAGGGTGAAAAAGGCTATTATCCAATACATAACAAGCTCTAAATTACAAGATTGTTCTTAGCAAAACAGGAATACCTGGAGATTGTAATAAAGCGATTTCTATTTTAGACTTTTTTATCTAATTTTGTCCTTACAAACAGCTCTCTATGAAACTCGTTGCTTCAGCCGCCGAAGCGGTAAAATTGGTACAATCCAACGATAACGTATTTATACATGGCGCTGTGGCCACTCCCCAGCATTTAGTGAATGCCCTCACGGCCCGCGCGCACGAGCTTCGCAATGTGGAGCTTTACCATTTGCATACCGAAGGTGAGGCAGGATATGCAGCGCCCGAATATGCCGATAGCTTTAAAGTAAGTGCCTTTTTTATCGGTGCCAACATTCGCCAGGCGGTACAAACGGGACATGCCCAATACATACCTGTGTTTTTAAGCGAGATTCCCTTGCTTTTCCGCCGCAATATTTTACCTGTAGATGTGGTGTTGCTGCAGGTTTCGCCCCCCGACCGCCATGGTTTTTGCTCGATGGGTACCTCGGTAGATGCTGCGCCTGCTGCTGTTGAAAAGGCACGGATAGTGATCGCCCAAATAAACCAAAAAATGCCCCGCAGCTTGGGCGATGGCCTCATCCACGTGAGTAAATTCGCTGCCTGCATAGCCGTAGACGAATACCTGCCGGCCTACGATTTAGGCGAGCCCAGCGCTATTGAAACCCTCATTGGCAAGCACATTGCAAGTTTGGTTGAAGATGGTGCCACCTTACAAATGGGCATCGGCGGCATACCCAACGCGGCTTTGCGCTACATGAACAACCACAAAAACCTCGGCATTCACACAGAAATGTTCAGCGATGGCGTGCTGCCCCTGATTGAATCAGGCGTGGTGAACGGTTCGATGAAAAAAATCCACCCCGGTAAAATCGTAAGCACCTTTGCCATGGGCACCCAAAAGCTGTACGACTTTATGAACGACAACCCGCAGCTGGCCATGCTCGACGTGCAGTACGTGAACGATACCGCTGTAATTCGCCGCAACCCCAAGGTTACCGCCATCAACTCAGCTGTGGAAATAGACCTCACGGGACAAGTTTGCGCCGACTCGATTGGCACCAAAATGTATTCAGGTGTGGGTGGTCAAATGGATTTTATTCGGGGAGCCTCCTTTTCGGAGGGCGGTAAGCCCATCATCGCTTTGCCTTCGCAAACTAACAAAGGACTCAGCAAACTGGTACCCGTCTTAAAAGAAGGCGCAGGCGTAGTGACCACCCGCGCGCACGTGCACTACATTGTTACCGAATATGGCTCGGTAGATTTGTACGGTAAAAATCTGCTGCAGCGTGCCAATGCGCTCATCAGCATTGCCCACCCCGATCATCGAGAAGCGCTAGACCGGGCTGCTTTTGAACGATTTGGGAGGTAGCAATCACACATACCGATGGTGTATCTGTAGCGTTTGACAAAGGGCGCACAGCACTATACGATCGCTGCTATGCGGGCGCTGCGTTTAAACCAAAAAACCGCCGCCTCATTACTGGCGGCGGCTTTTTATAACCCATTAGAGGAGTGCTACTCGTTAAAAAAATCACGCATCCTGTCAAAGAAGCTCGTTTTTTTAACATTGTCTGCGACCGGCTGAAAATTCGCAGCCTCGCGTAGCCCTTCTAGCGTTTCGCGCTCTTCGCGACTCAGTTTTGTTGGTACAAATACATTCACAAAAATAATTAAGTCGCCACGTCCATAGCTATTTACGCTAGGTATTCCTTTGCCTTTGAGGCGCAGTAATTTACCTGGTTGTGTACCTGGTTCGAGCTTAATGCGTGCCTTGGCGTCCAAGGTTGGCACATCAATTTGCGCCCCCAACGCTGCATCTACAAAGCTAATATCGAGATCAAATAAAATATTATTACCATCACGCTTGAAGAGTAGGTGCTCTTCCTCTTCTATCAAAACCATGAGATCGCCGGCAGGACCACCATTGCGGCCCGCATTGCCTTTGCCGCTCACAGTGAGCTGCATGCCTTCTGCCACGCCGGCTGGAATATTGATGCTGATCACCTCTTCTTTGCGCACCAATCCATCTGGATCAACACCCGCAGGGCGCCGATCGACCATTTGGCCGGAACCTTCGCAATGTGGGCACGTGCTGCTGGTGCGCATTTGGCCGAGGATGGTATTGGTGATGCGGCTTACTTGTCCTGCCCCACCACACGTAGCGCAACTTTTATAAGTTACCCCTTCGGCAGCTACTGCTTTGGTGACTTTGATTTTTTTCTCTACCCCGTTGGCAATTTCCTCGAGGGTTAGCTTTACGCGGATGCGCAGGTTGGTACCCCGATTGGCCTTGGCCCGACTACCGCCGCCGCCGCGACCACCGAAAAAGCTATCAAAAGGTGATCCTTCGTTAAAAATATCCCCAAAATTATTGAAGATGTCATCCATGCTAAAGCCGCCACCGCCACCGGGACCATTATTCACGCCCTGATGCCCATAGCGATCGTAGCGCGCGCGCTTGTCGCCGTTACTGATCACCTCGTAAGCTTCCGCGGCTTCCTTAAACTTTTCTTCCGCAGAAGCATCGTTTGGATTTTTATCGGGGTGAAACTTAATGGCGGCCTTGCGATAAGCCTTCTTAATTTCGTCGTCCGCGGCATTGCGGGCCACGCCCAACACTTCGTAATAATCTCTTTTCGCCATGTTGTTATACCCCTACGATTACCTTGGCATAGCGTACTACTTGCTCATTGAGTTTATAGCCTTTTTCAACTTCTGCCAACACCTTGTTTTTATGCGCCTCATCGGGCGCTGGGGCCTGCGAAATGGCCTCGTGTAATTCGGTATCGAAATCGGCACCTACTGATTCCAACGGCTGCAAGCCTTTGTTGGTGAGGATGACTTTGAATTTATTGTAAACCAAATCAACACCCGTTTTAACGGCGTTTACGTCAGTTGCCACTTCCATGGCCTGTAAACCACGCTCAAAATCGTCGAGCACAGGCAGCAATTCTACCAATAGCTCCTTAGAAGCGGTTTTAAATAAATCCATCCGCTCTTTGGCCGTGCGGCGCTTGTAGTTTTCAAACTCTGACAAAAGGTACAGGTATTTTTTCTGCGTCTCGTCTAAATCGGCGCGTACTTTCTCCATCTCGCCTTGTTCCGAATTCATTTCCGCTGCTGTATCGGTATTAGCTGTCACGTTTTCCGCTTCCTGCTGGTTTTCACCTGCCTTTTCGGCAGTAACTTCTACTTCAGGCTCGTTCGTAGCTTCTTTTTCCTTGCTCATGCGTTGCTTTCTTAATTTTTATTAGATGCTCAAGATGTTTGCCAAGCTGGTAATTTATGCCAAGTTGTCACCTGCAAGTGCTGTCCTCTCAAACGACCGCAAAGATACACGCCTAAAAAATTTTTATTGCCTTAAACCTTTTTGCACTCCCTATCTTGTTACTTCTACAAAAAATACCATGGCAAAAATTACCTTGGGAGGAAATCCCATACACACCAATGGCGAATTGCCGGCAGTCGGCAGCGCTGCACCCGCTTTTACCCTCACGGGTAGCGACCTTCAGGATGTTTCTTTGGCGGATTTTAAAGGCCAACGTTTGGTTTTGAACATCTTTCCGAGCATCGACACCAACGTTTGCGCCGCTTCGGTACGACGCTTTAACCAAGAAGCTGCTGGCCTGCAAAACACCCAGGTGCTCAATATGAGCCGCGACCTGCCTTTCGCCCACAAGCGTTTTTGCGCTGCAGAAGGCCTTGATAAGGTGTTGACGCTGGCCGAGTACAAAAGCCATGCTTTTGGCGATGCGTATGGCGTGGCCATTTCCGACAGCGCCTTTGCGGGTTTGCTGGCCCGTGCCGTGGTGGTGTTAGATGCGGCTGGCGTGGTGATTCACAGCGAGCTCGTTCCAGAAATTGGTCAAGAGCCTGATTATGCAGCTGCTTTGGCTACTTTGAAGTAAAATGCGGGGTTTTGATTGTGAGCTTTACAGCTAAGCATTTTAACTCAGCTGCTGCTCCCAATCGGCAACGACTTTTTTAACCTCAGCGTACACAGGGGCACAGCATTTTTTGCGGTGCTGCCAGGAGCGCAGGTTCAAAAGGCAACTTGGCCTTTACCTTGTCTTTTTTGGTGCGCTCAGCGGCTGCGGCTACACCCCGAGGAAGCGGAGGCTTTTGCTTTAATTAGCCTCACCAAAACAGCGGAGCGCGCTCAGAAGCGGGTTCGGCCGCCAGAG
>Ga0209702_10003302_pt1 | contig 25710 bp, 30 predicted proteins | sample FRY01_FD_187210 | JGI IMG/M metagenome (GOLD analysis project Ga0209702, IMG submission 187210) | Freshwater microbial communities from Lake Fryxell liftoff mats and glacier meltwater in Antarctica - FRY-01 (SPAdes) (version 2) | ecosystem: Environmental > Aquatic > Freshwater > Ice > Glacier... | reverse complement strand
ACCATGAAAGTAAGATATACCTAAGAAACAACCTAATAATTTCAATGACTATATGACATGAAACTAAATGTTTTTATTGTCTTTGTGTCATGTTAAAATAAAAACTAAATTAGCACTGATTAGTTACAAAGAAGTATAATTTATTTTTTATTTCCTTTTACCATCATTTCCAGCATATCCCACATTTCTGGGGTGACTTGTTCCATTAGATTGAATTGTCCTGCGCCTTTTAACCATTCACCACCATCTATGGTGACGACTTCGCCGTTTAAATACTGTGCGAAATCAGATACCAAGTATGCAGCTAAATTTGCCAGTTCCTGATGGTCTCCCACACGTTTGAGAGGCACTTTTTTAGCCAAGTCAAATTTTTCTTTAAGATCGCCGGGCAGTAATCTATCCCAAGCTCCTTTAGTAGGAAAAGGTCCTGGGGCTATGGCATTAAAACGTATGCCGTATTTTGCCCATTCTACCGCCAAAGATCGCGTCATTGCCAGGACACCTGCCTTTGCAGTTGCGCTAGGAACAACATATGCAGAGCCTGTCCACGCATAAGTAGTTACAATATTTAAAACGGTTTTATTTGTCTCTTTTTTATCAATCCAGTGCTTGCCAAAAGCTAAAGTACAATTTTTAGTTCCTTTTAAAACAATATCGATTATGGTGTCAAATGCGTTGGATGAAAGGCGTTCTGTGGGAGAGATAAAATTTCCTGCGGCGTTGTTCAAAAGGACGTCTACATGACCAAATTCAGCTACAGATGCTTTTACCATCGCTTCTACTTCGTCATAATTCCTGACATCACAAGCAACGGAAAGGACTTTGCCACCGGTTTGCGATTCCATTTCTTTAGCGGTGGCTTCTAGTTTATCCAGATTTCTGGAGGTTATTACCACATTTGCACCCAGTTCCAGAAAATAGGTGCTCATGGATTTTCCCAGGCCGCTACCACCTCCCGTTACTACTATGGTTTTTCCTTTTAGTGCGTCATCGCGAAGCATTTTTTGATTGTAATTCATTTTAAATTTGGTTTATTTTTTTTAATTCTTGAATGTCCAAGAGGTCTTTTGGTCTTCCCGATTTTATTTTGCTCGTGATCAAATCATTCAATGAGAGCACTCGCCATTTAAAAACTTTTTGATTGTCTTTTAATTCAACGATTTCACTTTCGGAAAAAGCTTCTTTAAAAGTTTTATTAATAGAAAAGCGGGTGATTAATTCAATTTCAATTTGTACCGGTGAGAATTTCAGAGAGATATTCTGTTTGCCATCCATAACGGATTGCGGAAACTCATTAATCTCATGCCTTAAGTTTTGAAAAACGACCAGTAACTTATCAAAATTTTGAGAGGTAGGATTAATCCAAAAATCAACATCTGCCGAGTGACGTTGATACCCATGAAAATTAACAGCACCTCCACCAACCATGATCATTTCTACTTCCTGCCTATTGGCTTCAGAAATAAATTCTTCAATGGATTTATTCCAGTTTTCGGTTAGCATTATTTAAATGGATATGAATTTCAAAGTTTTCTGTGTTTTCGAGCTTGTTTTTTTTAATTGGAAAACAATTTATCTGAGCACAAAGTGCAAAGAAACGCCAAACCCGTTCACCTCCTGAAAGTTTTAAAAACTCTTCCATTTGGTGATTTTTACTTTCTTCTTTTGTTTGGAATTTTAGTTTCATCCTAACACTTTTTGTAAATTTACTTCTTTATAATTTTATTTAAAAGCTTTTTATTAAAGGATACTAAATCTAATGTGTATTTTATTAAATTTCATTACTAAAATGGAAATATTACTAACTCACCGAATCCATCAAAATCTGCAACATTTCTATCGCAGCATCACTGATTTTGGTTCCTGGTCCATACACTGCAACCGCACCGGCATCAAATAAATACTGGTAATCCTGTGGAGGGATAACACCGCCCACAATCACCATTATATCTTCCCGACCGTATTTTTTTAGTTCTTCGATTACCTGTGGAACCAGTGTTTTGTGCCCCGCAGCTAGGGAAGAAACCCCTAAAATATGCACATCGTTTTCCACAGCTTGTTTTGCGGCTTCTTTTGGGGTTTGGAATAAGGGACCAATATCTACATCAAAACCTACATCTGCATAGCCTGTGGCCACTACTTTAGCACCACGGTCGTGACCGTCTTGCCCCATTTTTGCAATCATGATGCGAGGACGCCGACCTTCCATATCTGCAAACCGGTCTGCCATTTCCTTTGCTTTGGCAAAAGAGAGATCGTCTTTTATTTCTTTACTATACACACCGCTAAAGGATTTAATTTGTGCTTTATACCTTCCGAAAACAATTTCCAGTGCATCACTTATTTCACCCAGTGTTGCCCTTTCCCTTGCTGCTTCGACTGCTAAAGCTAATAAATTTCCTTCACCTGAACGGGCAGATGCGGTTAATTTTTCTAATGTATTTTTTACTTTTTGGGAATTTCTTTCCGCTTTTATTCTTTCAAGACGTTCTATCTGTGATAGTCTCACCTTTTGATTATCCACATCCAGGATTTGAAGCGGGTCTTCTTGTTCCAGCCTGTATTTATTAACTCCCACAATGATATCTTGACCACTATCAATGCGTGCCTGCTTTTTTGCCGCAGCTTCTTCAATTCGCATTTTTGGGATGCCCGCTTCGATGGCTTTGGTCATGCCACCAAGATCTTCTACTTCCTGAATCAACTCCCAGGCTTTATTTGCTATATCGTTTGTGAGGTTTTCTACATAATAACTTCCACCCCAAGGGTCTACAGTTTTAGTAATTTCTGTTTCTGCCTGTAAATATAACTGGGTATTTCGGGCTATACGTGCTGAAAAATCTGTAGGCAATGCAATTGCTTCATCTAGCGCATTTGTATGTAAAGATTGTGTGCCCCCAAAAACTGCTGCCGCCGCTTCAATGCACGTTCTGGCTACATTATTAAAAGGGTCTTGTGCTGTTAAACTCCAGCCGCTAGTTTGACAATGTGTTCTTAATGCTAAGGATTTTTCATTTTGTGGATTGAATTGTTTTACAATTTTTGCCCAAAGCATGCGCGCTGCACGCATTTTTGCAATTTCCATAAAGTGGTTCATCCCGATTGCCCAAAAGAAAGACAGGCGAGGGGCGAAGGTATCGATATCCATTCCTGCTGCAATCCCTGTGCGTAAATATTCCAGCCCATCAGCAAGGGTATACGCAAGCTCAATATCACAAGTAGCCCCGGCTTCCTGCATATGGTACCCAGATATGGATATGGAATTGAACCTGGGCATATTTTTAGATGCATATTCAAAAATATCAGAAACGATGCGCATGGAAGGAGTAGGAGGATAAATATAGGTGTTGCGCACCATAAATTCTTTAAGAATATCATTTTGAATGGTTCCCATTAATGCTTCGGGAGATACACCTTGTTCTTCGGCTGCGACAATATAAAATGCCATTATGGGTAATACAGCACCATTCATTGTCATGGAAACACTCATTTTATCCAGCGGAATCTGGTCAAACAAAATTTTCATGTCTTCGACGGAATCAATAGCAACTCCGGCTTTCCCTACATCGCCCTGCACGCGTTCGTGATCACTGTCATACCCGCGGTGGGTAGCCAAGTCAAATGCTACTGAAAGGCCTTTCTGTCCTGCAGCCAGATTTCTTCGGTAAAATGCATTACTGTCCTCCGCAGTGGAAAAACCTGCATATTGACGTATCGTCCAAGGTCTTTGCACATACATAGTGCTGTATGGCCCCCGAAGATGTGGTGCTATTCCAGCAATAAAATTGAGGTGTTTTAAATTAGCATTATCTGCTTTTGTATAATATTTTTTTATAGAAATGCCTTCGGCTGTTTCCAGGCTTTTATTTGAAGATTGAAGTTGGGTTTTAGAATCCTGAATTTTTATATGTTGTATGTTTTTTCTACTCATTTTAATTAAGGCTGTACTATATTGGATAATTGATCGGATTTTTACTTGTGTGAAAATACGATACAATTTTTACTATTTGTTGTTTTTCGTTTAATGCAAAAAATAAAATAAACGGAAAACGCATCAACGGGAATCCTCTAAAGTTAAGGTAACGTTTTTGATAATATGGATTTTTTGAAAGGGTAGTATATGTTGATGCCAATTCTTTAATAAACTTAACAGGAATTGATGTGCTTATTTTAGCACAATAATCAATTGCTTCATCAATTTCCCTTTGCGCTTGTAAAAGCACCAGTACTTTAAATGCCATATTTCTTTTTTAAAAAATCTATGGATTGTTCCGAAGAAATATAATGATCGTCGGGCTCTGATAAACGTTTGTGGAGAGTTTCTTTTTGTGCTTCCGTCAACGCAAACATAGAATTGTCTTTTAAAACAATAACTTCTACCTCTCCGTCTGAAAGATTATCAGGGAGAGTAATCGTAATTGTATTATCAATAACTTTGACAATTTTTCTGATAGCTTCCATAGTATTTTAATTTAATCAAATATAAGCATTTGAGTAGAAATCTACTCATTTTCGAGTCTTTCCTGTTCCACAGTTTCTGCCAATCGTTTTTCCAGTATGGGTTCCAGTAAGGTTTTGCGTATTTTGGTTTTCATGAAAGGGTAGAGTTCTAACTCGTTTTTCATTCTATCGTTTTTATTGGGGTGTTTGTTTGTACCCAATAAAATCTTTTTACCCTCATCAAACGCTTGCTGCTCTTTCAAGGCGCTTTCCTTGATTTTTTTCTGAATAGTGCCTTCTTTCAGCTGCTTTAAAAACCCGCCTGAAGATTCAATTTCTTTAAAAAGTAGCAAAGCTTTTTCTGCCATTTGGTTAGTAAGTAATTCTATATAATAAGAACCATCAGACGGATTACTTACCAGGTCCAGATAGCTTTCTTTTTTAAGGATAAGGAGTTGATTTCTGGAGATACGTTCGCCAAAATCATTGCTTTTATGGTATAACGCGTCATAAGGTAAATTACAGACGGTATTTGCACTTCCTAACACCGCACTCATGCATTCAGTGGTAGTGCGAAGCATATTTACATTATAATCATAAATGGTTTTGTTTCGTTTAGACGGAGTTACAAAAAGATGGCAATTTTCGCGAAAGCCATATTCCCCTGCAAGTGCTGCGTAAAGTTTTCGTATTGCGCGTAATTTTGCAATTTCAAAAAAGTAATTAGACCCAACTGCAAATTGAAATGTGAATGTGAGGTTTTTGCCTTTTTTATTAGTGTGTAGGTGGTTCAGGTATTCGTTACCATGGGCTAAAGCATAGGCCAATTGTTGTACCATCGTGGCTCCTGCATTTTGGTAAATGGAAGTGTCCACACTTAAAATAGCATCGGTAGAAGAGGTGTTTTCAATTATTTCTTCCAGGATTTGGTGGTCTTGTTTTAAATTGAAATACCAATTACCCTCTTTTGCAAGATGCCCTATGATGTCTATGTTCAGAAAAAAAGTTGCTTTGGTATCCTTAAAAAAATCATTCAACTGCGCTGTAAATTCTTTCGAAAGGAAATGAAAATGAAAATAAATTTTAGTGGAAGAAATATCTATTCCTTTAAAAAGCGCTTTCGCGGAAAATTCTTTACCTGCTGAAAATTGTATTGCTTCTGCACCACGATTTATAGCATCTTTTGTGAGATAGTTTGCAATACTAATATCGTCAATAAAAATGCTTTGGCAAACAGACCAATTTTTAGGCTGCCCGGGTATGGCGTTAATGGGTTCTTTTATATCATCCTGATGGTAAAAAGGAGTTACATCAATGCCTTCTAAATTTTTCCAAACCAGTGAGGCATTATAATCTTCACCATCTAATTCTGCCTGTATTTTTTGTTTCCAGGCTTTAGAAGAGATTTCATTAAACTCGTGGAATAAAAACTCACTCATTATTATTTTTTTTTATACTGTCTTCGTGTTCAATAATAAATATTTCTTCGTTTTCTTTTTTAAGGTAATAGGTTTCTCTTGCAAACTTTTCCATTTCGCTACTGTCATTAAGTTTCTCCAGAAATTCTTTGTCCCCTGAAATTTCTTGCTGAAAATATTCCCTGTTATTTTCTAATTCGTTTATTTCATCATTCAATTCTTTATGCACCAAAAAAGAATTACTGTCAAAAAAGAGCATCCAGATGGCAAACACGATTAGTATAAGGAAATACTTATTTCCTAAATACTTCCGCCATTTGCTTTTTTTTGGGTCTGTAGTTTTCATTTTAGGCTTTTAATTTTTCGTGGATGATAGTTTTGACCATTTCTACAGCCACTGTATTGTAGCGGTTTGTAGGGATTATGATATCTGCATATTCTTTTGTAGGTTCTATAAATTGCTGGTGCATAGGTTTAAGTGTGTTTTGGTACCGGTTAAGTACTTCTTCTAGATCACGTCCCCGCTCTGTAATGTCCCGTTTTAATCTGCGTATTAATCTTTCATCAGAATCTGCATGAACATATATTTTCATATCAAACATATCCCGAATATCGGGATGTGCAAAAATTAAAATACCTTCCACAATCATTACTCTTTTAGGGACTGTAGGGATGGTTTCTTTGGTACGGTTATGATCCACAAATGAATATACGGGCTGAGGAATTGTTTTACCAAGTTTTAATTCTTGAAGATGGGTGACAAGCAAATCAAAATCAATTGCTTTGGGATGATCAAAATTTATTTTAATGCGTTCCTCATAACTTAAATGAGAGGTGTCTTTATAATAAGAATCTTGTGAAATTACCCCCACATCTGCAACAGGAAGTTCATTTAAAATTTGATTTACAACAGTGGTTTTACCACTTCCCGTTCCCCCGGCTATTCCAATAATAAGCATTTGATTAAGTTTTAGCAAAGGTACTAATTAAATGGTTTTGGGTTTCAAGTTTAAAATGTAAAGTTTTCACACCATCGGCCAATTAAATTTCCTCATATTTTTTAATCCTAATCTTATTTTTTAACAGCTTCTACCTCTTTTATGGTGACCATTTCGTTTTGTGTATTCCCCCAAGAATTCATTACATAATTCATAACATCGGCGACTTCTTCATCGCTAAGGCCCATGGGTGGCATTACATTATTATATTTTATACCATTTACTACAATTTCACCACTTTGTCCAAATTTAACAGCGTGTATGCTTTCCGTGCGTTTGTCAATCAACCAGTCTGAACCAGCAAGAGGAGGGAAGGCTTTAGGAACCCCTTTACCATTAGGCAAATGACATTGCACACAAAAGTCAGTATAAATAGCTTGACCTCTCGCTTTGCTTTTTTGTAGTTCAGTTTGATTTTGATAATCTCCGTCATTGATTACGAGGTTGCTGTTTAAGGATTCCCCGGTATTTTTTTTCTTATCGGAAGAATTGCAACCGGAAAAAATAAGCAGTAAAATAGCAGCGGATAGATGTATAATTTTATTCATTTTAATTTGGGATAATTCTTTCAATACCTTTTCCTTCCACACCCATGTAGATGTACCCGTCTGGGCCCATTTTCACGCTGCGTAATCTTCCGATATCTGTTGCAATTTTTTGTCTTCCCACTACCTTATTTCCATCTAATTTTACAAGTTCTAAATATTGGAATTTTAGAGCCCCTACCAATAAATGCCCTTTCCATTCGGGAAATTTATCCCCGGTAACAAATGCCATACCACTCGGGGCTATAGATGGTGTCCAATAATATATGGGTTGTTCCATTCCCGGGCGCTGGGTTTCTTCAGTAATTACAGTTCCACTATAATTTAAACCATAAGTAATCACCGGCCAACCGTAATTTGCACCTTTTTTTGTGATGTTTATTTCATCACCGCCTTTTGGTCCATGTTCATGAGACCATATTTCACCTGTGGTAGGATGAATAACCATTCCTTGCTGATTGCGGTGCCCATAAGAATAAATAGCTGTTTTTGCTCCGGTTTCATTTACAAAGGGGTTTTCTTCAGGAATACGGCCATCGTCGTGAAAACGGTAAATTTTTCCTCCATCCCTTTTGATATCCTGAGGATTTTCTTCGTTATTGCCTCTATCCCCGATAGTCATATATACATATCCTTGTTTATCGAACACAATTCGTGAGCCAAAATGAACACCACTGGTGGTATTTAAGGCTGCTTTATATAGTGTCTCAATCTGGGTTAATCTAGTATCTTCTAACTTAGCTCTCACAAATTTAGTATTTCCTCCATCACCTTGGCCTTCATTTGAAGAATAGGTAAGATATATCCAGCCGTTTTCTGAATAATTAGGGTGCAACTCAATATCCAAAAGTCCGCCCTGTCCTCTTACATATAAATCGTCAAAGGTTGTATTAATTATAGTTTTGTTACCATTTTTAAAATGGATAAGATCGCCACTCTTTTCAGTAATAAGCATACTTCCATCTGGTAACCACGTCATTCCCCAAGGGATATTAATTCCGGAAACATAAGATTCTATAGTATAATTGCGCTCTTTTTCCTCATTAATAACAACATCATCCAGTTTTACTTGCTGTGCACAAGAGGTAAAAAACGACATAATCAAAAGATAAGATAAATAATTTTTCATAATTATAAATTTTGCGAAAAGTTACTAAAAACCCACTAAAAACAGGAATTCTTTTTACAAAAATTCTGTTAATTGTTAAATATGGCATTCTCTTTTTTTATTTTCAAATAAATGCAAAAAAAAGTATGGATTACTATAGAAAAGGATATATTTGCACTCCGAATAAATTTACAGTCTATCTGTATTTTGCGGGGTGTAGCGTAGCCCGGTTATCGCGCCTGCTTTGGGAGCAGGAGGCCGCAGGTTCGAATCCTGCCACCCCGACCAAAACCTTTCCATCATGGGAAGGTTTTTTTATTTTAAAGAATTGTAGCCTTGTTATCGCGTCCCGAACTTGCTTCGGAAAGGCCGCATTTCTCCCGATAGTGATGAGGACTATCACCCCGACAAATTAACAGTAATAAAATAACCACATTATTCCTTGTAGTGTTTATTTATAATTCAATAAACCAATTCATATTCATCCACAAACTATGACGTGTAGTATTATCTAGAAAAGAGTTTACTCGATAGTCGAATCCCATCTCAATTTTATCATTATTTGACAGATTATAACCTAAGAGAGGAACAAGTCGTATTTCAAGGTCGTAGTCAACATCTTGCCAACTATTAAGATATTCGTTATTGAGTTTAAAATAGAATTCATTTGGGTCTACAGACTCTCCATTTAATGCCACTTCTGATGCTATGCGATATCTTAATCTAAATTCAGGTTTTTCTTCTTGGGAAAATGTTTGGTCACTTGAAAAGCGATGTACTAATCGAAAAGCAGTCAATCTTTGCACTACAGTATATTGTTGAATAAATCTATGAAATACCTTTTCTTCTCTCAATCTAATAAGATAACCGCCTGCAATCCTAGAATTTAGACCAACTTTCTTTGCTGCAATCATTGAAATATCAGTGAGAATGTAGTTATACACTCTTTCTGAATTGCCATTGAATTTTCCTGATTGAAATAGGTGGCGCGATTCTATCTTTGAATTTAGAGACCAATCATTTTCTAATTTATAATTTAAATTTATGGATGGTAACAGCCCAATCTGATAGGTGCTTTGGGCCGATGCACTATTTAAAAATTGAATAAACACAATAAAAGTGGCTATATGAAATTTATTAATATTCAAGATGATAGCTGGGTTTAAATATTATTTGAGATGCCAAAACGAAGTGTCCTTTATCTGTGAAGAGGTATTCAAATAATTCAGTACTTTTTTCGAAACGGCACTTGACTATTATTTCATATTTAACCGTCAAATCTTCAGTGGGTTCTCCAGACAATAATTTTAAAAACAGCGGCATTTGATTTCCGGTATATTGAATTTGGGTTTTGACAATTTTGTGCTTTATGCAGTCTTTTTCCAGTCGTGTGCTAATTGTATTTTTAAGTGGTGATGGCAATTCATCCCATTTTATTTCAATTTCAACATCTTCAATATTTCCGAGAATATCAAATTCAACGCTGTGCTTTTCCCCTTTTCTTTTAAATTTTGCTTCGATACTTTTACTTTCCAGCCCTTCTTCCAAATACCATTTTATTTTATTCTTCAATTTTAAAGAATCGATAAAATTTAAAGCATTATAAGGAACTTGATTTTGCTTTAAACGACTTTCCCTTTCAAACTTTTGTTGCGCGAATAAACTATTGGAAAAACTTCCAAAAATAAAAATAGTGACAATGGTTATAACGTACTTAATCATTTATTTTCTTTTTAATCATTTTTTGAATAAAAACGTTGCTGGGTATGGTTATTTGTTCTCCTTCCTTTGTTTTGAGTGTAATAAAAAAAACACCAATATCGCTCACTCTTCCTTCGGTTTCGTAGTCCTTATCAATTACAGTAATCGTATCATCTAATTTTACAGGATGATTGAAAAAAATAATGATACTGGAAGTTAAATTAGATAGGATTGACCATTGGGCAAACAAGGCTATCCCTAAAACAGTTAATAACGAGCCTATAAAAACAGCTAATTCAGACTGGTCTACTCCCCAAATTATTAAAATTATTATTGAACAAACTAAAAGACTGATCAGGTTGATGACTTTTTTTATGATTTTTCCTCTAACCTTTTTCAACAAATTGTTCTTGACAGTTTTGTTAACAAATTTGGCTGTCACAAAGATCACTAAAGCAAATGCTGCTATCAATACTAGTGTTTCAATTATTTTTAACTGTGTAATATCCACAATTTGTTATCATTTATGTTTCTTCCAAATAGAATCAAGCTTTGAGGAACTTTTTTCTACAAGCGAGTCCAGTTTATTAATTTGAAGAGCTTCCAGATTTATTAAAGAATCTAAGTTCATAACCTTATCCATTTCGGTATTTATTACCGAATCCAGTTGATTGGCTTTATTGGCAAGTTGGTTAAGTTGGGTTTCTACTTTGTTTGAAATGCCTTCACAGGATGCAAAAAGTAGGATGAAGAAGCCAGCGTTAATCATTGCACGATTAAAATTTTTCATAAGTACACTGTTTAAGTTTTTCAAATATTAAAAGCAAATATATATATACTTTTTTTAATAATAGTAAAACTATTATAATAAAAAGTAAAATTAATAAATTTTTAAGTTTGACTATAATTCTAAATTGGTTAGCTTTGTTTTTTGAAACAGCAAGTATATGGCAATTGAAATTAAAATTTCTCTGAATGAAGGGATTTATCTGAGGGATCCACAGGATTCCTTATTGGGTCGAAACATCATTAAATACAGTATTTTGCTAATTGAAGATATTGGTTTTGAATCCTTTAACTTTAAGAAGTTAGCTCAGGAAATGAATTCTACTGAAGCTTCTATCTATCGTTATTTTGAAAATAAACACTTATTGCTTATTTATTTGGTTTCTTGGTACTGGGAGTGGGTTGCATATCTCATAAAAATTAACACCTTAAACATTGATGATCCCAGAAGAAAACTGAATATAGTCATCAACTCTTTCGTATTTGCTGCGGTGGATAATCCTGCAACAGAGTATGTGGACGAAAATAAGTTGCACAGTCTTATAATTTCTGAAGGCACTAAGGCCTATCTTACTAAAGAAGTGGATGATGAGAATAGTAAAGGATTTTTTAGAAATTATAAGCAGTTGATAACAATAGTGGCCGGCGTGGTTTTGGAAATTAATCCAGACTTTAAATACCCCTTCGCCTTTGCTACTAATTTATTTGAAATGTCAAACAACCATATCTATTTTGCAAACCACCTGCCACGGCTTACGGATATTCAGGTTTCAGAAAATAAATATGCAGATGTAGAAACTATGCTTAATTATTTCGCAGATAAACTTTTGGCAGGGGCTAACTGATATAATTCCAAATTTTCCGGTACTTCACAAGCTGTGCATACATATTTTTGATAGGAATATTTTCTTCGGAAGAAAGATAGGGGTCTGCTTTTAAAATGTGCATAGCGAAGCCTCTAACCATTTCTGTCATTAAAAGGCGCTTTCCCTAAGACTCAATTCATTTACTTGAATTAAATCTCTTTTTTACAATAAAGTCAAGGTATTGAAATACTTAAGCCAGAAATTATCAAAAAAGATATTTCACTGTCAGCGAATAGTTGATGAGCAAACAAAAAAAGAGCGGACAAAAGCCGCTCTTTTAAATTCAATACAAAATATAAATAAAATCCCAATGGCTTTACTAGCAACCACATCTACTTTGCCAAATATTTGGCCAGACTAACAGACATAAAAGTGGAGGAGAACAAATACAGAAGTAAAAGAAATGCTAAATTATTTTGCGACTAAATTATTGGGTTATGAAACACAAATCTGAATATTTTTTAGGTTGATTCTTTGTGAGTTAAAAAGAACCAGTAACTAAAATCGCAAATCCGTAAATTAAAATTGGCAATTAGGTTATTAATTTTCCATTTCCACTAAGTGATTTATCTACAATTCCAGCTGTGAATATTCCTCAGAAAAAGTTTGACTTCAATAAAATTAACTGCAATTCAGGTTGTTTTTAAATGTAAAAAATTATATACTTCTCACTATCAAAAATCAAGCATTTTACTTTAAATTCACTTAGGTATGGTTAACAAAGGTAACTCGGTAGTTCTGAAACCTGTAACTGTTTATTTGTAAAATATTGTCTAGTAAGGATATAATCCTGCATATTCAAACAAACTTTTCATAGAGGGAGAATTTCTATTTTAAGGAATTGTATCCTTGTTATCGCGTCCCCAACTTGCTTCGGGAAGGCTGCAATAGCGTAAGCCTATCCCAACTGTTTTTATCCTCTAAATATTAAATTAAAAAGTATTTTCTTATTTGGAATTTTTTTTTATTTGGTTACTTTTGCAAACTGATTTCGGGATGTAGCCCTTCAACAAGCTCAGGACGGGCTGCGCCACTTAAAGTTTAGAATTTTTTTAATTCCAAGTTTTATATAATTGATATTGAGCTTTTTAACACATTTTCGGGATGTAGCCCTTCGACAAGCTCAGGACGGGCTGCGCCACTTAAAGTTTAGGATTTTTTTAATTCCAAGTTTTATATAATTTATATTGAGCTTTTTAACACATTTTCGGGATGTAGCCCTTCGACAAGCTCAGGACGGGCTGCTCCACTTAAAGTTTAGGATTTTTTTAATTCCAAGTTTTATATAATTTATATTGAGCTTTTTAACACATTTTCGGGATGTAGCGCAGCCTGGTAGCGTACTCGTCTGGGGGGCGAGGGGTCGCAAGTTCAAATCTTGTCATCCCGACAAACATAAAAGTGATTTGCGAGAGCAAATCACTTTTTTATTACCTAAATATGTTCATCAAATTTTCTTGGTTATACATAAGTTACTTTATACTAGTGAAACCGCATACCAAATATCTACTTGAAAAATTTAGTTTGGCAAAGTTTTTGATTTGTAATGGTTATAAAGATATTTGTTAGAATGAAACATAAATTAAATAGGCCAAAAACCGGCGTATCCCTAAAAAGAAACATTCTCTCTACATATTAAACAAAAAAAGACCTGAAATCTTCAGGTCTTTTTTTGGAATGGAAATAAAATTTTATTGAATAATACCTCCACAACTAATTCGTCCTCCGGCATCTCCTGTTGGTTGTGTTACAAAATCATCTACACCAGCGTGAACAATAACAGATTTTCCTAAAATATCTTTAGTATCATCCCCACAACCTATACACCATTCATCCGTTTTAAAATCTAATTCCCCATTTCCACTTGCATTGGCGTTGAAGTTGCCAATATCCCCTTTGTGATAGCCTTCAGCATCTCCCCATTTTCCATGTCGCTCAAAAGTGGGATTCCAATGACCTCCAGTGGATGTGCCATCTGCTGCAGAACAATCTGCTTTTTCATGTAAATGTATAGCATGGGTTTCAGCGGTTAAACCTTCAAATTTTGCCGTCATATGCACCATGCCATTTTCTTCTACAAATGTAATTTTTCCTCTTGCGTTAGAATTACTTCTGGGTTCCAGTACAATAGTTAATTCTTTTTTTTGTGTTACAACTTCTTCTTGTGTTTCGTTGTCAATAGTATCTTCTTTTTTTTCATTTTTGCAACTTAACATAAGCATTGCTAAACAAATAGGCAGTAAAAGTTGAATTTTTTTCATTATCTAATTTTTTATGGTTATAAGTGTTACTAATTTACAAGGCTTTAGTAGGGATACCAAAAAATTAGGAAAGTTTTATACAATTCCTGATTTTTTTTAATTGTTATGAAAAAATCGCTTAGAAATTTTAAGTTTTCCTTTCCTCTGAGTTTACTTCATTATCCTTTCCTTTTCCTTTTAAATACGTGTCTAAAAATCGTACGGCTTTTTCATAGGCCTCGATTTGATTTTCTTTTTTCTCAAAGCCATGACCTTCATCTTCAAATAAAACATATTCTACAGGAACTCCATTTTTCCTAACATTTTCTACAATCTCGTCAGATTCTATTTGTAATACCCTGGGGTCTGTTGCTCCCTGAAGAACCATCAAGGGTTTTGTGACATTTTCAGTGTGAAACAAAGGCGATATTTTTTTTAACCGAATACTATCTTCCGTATTAGGATCTCCCATTTCTAAATACAGAGCATCTTTAAACGATTCCCACCATGGTGGAATGCTTTTTAAAGTACGCATCCAGTTAGTAACCCCATAAATATTTACACCCACTTCAAATTCTTCAGGAGCAAAAGTAAGTGCTGCCATGGTCATAAAACCTCCATAAGAGCCACCAATGATTCCAATTTTTTCTGGATCAATATCTGCTTGCTTTGCTAACCAGTTCTTACCTTCTATACAATCTTGCAAATCGCCTTCGCCATGTTTTTGATCATCCAGCTGGAAGAAAGTCTTTCCGTAACCACTACTTCCTCTATTATTTACAGCAAGAACTGCATATCCGTTATTTACCAAATACTGTATAAAAGAGCTGAACCCCTGACGCGATTGTCCACCGGGACCTCCATGAACCCAAACAAGAGCAGGAACCTTATTTTCTGCAGATGCATTTAAAGGTTTGTAATATACTGCAGGGATTTCCAAGCCATCAAAGGAAGGGTAGCGTATAATTTCAGCAGCCACCAAATCTTCAGGATTGATTTCCTTATTTAAAACATCGGTAAGTTTAGTATATTCTTCCGTTTCTATATTGTAAACATAAATATTAGTTGGGGTATGGGAGCCACCCACATTTAAAACTGCCAAGGTTTCATCTTTGGAAAATTGAATTCCTGTGATAAATTCACTTTCAAATTCGGGTAGTTTTAACGGATCTCCCGTTTCATTATTTATAACTTCTATTACATTTGCAGCATCTTCATTGATGTATATATAATTGTATTTCCCATTGTGACTAATAGCCATTCCTACAATATCCCATTCATACTCCATCACCTTTTCTGAAGTGCCATCAGCAATATTATATTGCATTAAATAGGAAAATTCACCACCAAGGTCTGTGGTATAATATAAATGTGCATTATCTTTTGAAAAGGCTTGTGAGGAATTGCCACTTTGATCATCATTTATTTTGGTAAGATTTTCATTACTAAGATTATAGATAAATAAGTCAGAATCATTAGTATTGATAGCTTTACCTAAAGCTATATATTTTCCGTCATCAGAAACTCCCCCATATTCGTAGGCATCCTTATTGTCAAAAATAAGTTTTGGGGTGAGAGTAGCAACATCCATTTGATACACATCGGTATATCGGGGATCCCTTTCATTACTTCCATAATAAAAACTTTTTCCGTCTTTTGACCAGCCATAAAATAAAGCCCTTGCATTTTCTGCGGGGGTAAGCCGCTTTAAATCTTCACCATCTTTCACAAATATTTTGTAGATTTCATCGCCATTCCCATCCATTCTAAAAAGGATGCGTTCATCTTCCGGAAAATAAGAAATTGCATATACAGAAGCGCTATCAGATTGTGTTAAGGGTGTCATTTCCCCACCCGATGTTGGGATAGTATACATATTAAATATTCCTGATCGATTGCTTGTGACCAGAAGTTTGGATTTGTCAGGCGAAAAACTGTTTCCAAAAACAGATTCATTATCCATAAACTGCTCTATGGTATAGGAACCTATCTCTCTTTTTTCTTCTTGTTTTTTTTCTGAATTACAGGAGTACATCCAAATTGCAACTCCAATTAGTAGCATTAATTTTTTCATAAATGTTTTGGTTGTCAGTTAGACACTAAATTACAATAATTTAAAAAATAAACAACAAAGTGTTCTTTAATCTTAGTAGGAATTTTCTTTTAGCTTTTGTTTTTTTATTCGTCGTGGATTATACCAAAGGTAAAACCCGGTAATGGAAAGAAACATTAACCCAAAGCAAGTAATTGTAACATAGGTTTTTTTGACTTCTTCATTATTGCTTTTAATAAAAAAATCTACAATAGATCCATCGTGTATTTGTTCAATAATATCTGAAGTACGTGTTTTCACAGAAAGGATTTCCCCTGATTTTATACCCACCTGCACCTCACTGTAATGATTTTTAAAACGCACTTTAGCCACACCATTTTCAGGTCTAATGTCCAGACGGTCTACTTCAGGATCTAGATCTGTATTTTCCATAATATAAACGGTAGCAATTTCTTCTATGCGTTCTAAGGATAAGGAAGGTAATGTAGAAGTATCTTTTAATGTGGGAGGAATAAATTTAAACTCTTTTTTCCAAGCCAAAAGCAAACCGGTTGCCCCAATGATAAACATAAATACAAAGGTGGTTATCGCAATATATTTGTGGATTTTTCGGTACCATCTGGTTTTTTTAGCAATTTCTTTAGGAGATTTCTTCAAATACAAAATTTTAGAATCCCAAAAATACACAAATCCCTTGTATTACCTAAAAAAAACTGTTAATGCTGTATTTGTAATACCTTATATTTGCAATACTTTTTAGACACCCATGCAAAAAGAATTAAATATTCAAGTACCTCCGGAAATTGCAGCCAATAAAGAAGCACTGCATCTCTATGTGTCTAAAACCATAGCTATTTCTTCTTCGGAAATATCCCATATTGAAATTCTTAAGCGCAGTATCGATGCCAGACAAAAAATTATTAAAGTAAATCTGAAAGTACTGGTTTTTATCCAAGAAGATTTTAATCAAAAGGTACCGAAATTACCTAATTATAGAAACGTTTCCAAAGAAGATGTTATACTAATTGTAGGTGCGGGACCTGCAGGTTTATTTGCCGCTTTACGATGTTTGGAATTAGGAAAAAAACCCATTGTTATTGAAAGGGGAAAAGATGTCAGGGCAAGAAGAAGGGACCTAAAAAAACTGAATATAGAGCATATAGTGAATGAAGATTCCAATTATTGTTTTGGAGAAGGTGGCGCCGGTACCTATTCTGATGGGAAATTATACACCCGAAGTAAAAAAAGGGGAGATGTGCAACGCATACTGGAATTGCTGGTTGCTTTTGGTGCCACCCAAGATATTTTAGTAGAAGCACATCCACATATTGGCACCAATAAACTTCCGGCTATTATTCAGGATATAACCAAAACTATCATCAACTGTGGTGGGGAGGTACTTTTTGAAAGCAGGGTAGTGGATTTTGAAATTCTAAATGAGGAAATTGCAGGCGTGGTACTTCAAAATAAAAATACGATTCCGGGTAAAAAACTTATACTTGCCACAGGGCATTCTGCGCGGGATATTTTTCAATTATTGTATAAAAAACAAATTGCCATAGAAGCTAAACCTTTTGCTTTAGGGGTTAGGATAGAGCACCCACAAGAATTAATCGATCGCATTCAGTATACGTGTGATTATCGCGGGGAATTTTTACCGCCATCTTCCTATAGTTTGGTAAAACAAATAGCTGGCAGGGGAGTGTATTCCTTTTGTATGTGTCCGGGTGGTATAATTGCTCCTTGCGCCACATCGCCGGGCGAAGTAGTAACGAACGGCTGGTCGCCAAGTAAACGGGATCAAGCGACTGCAAATTCAGGAATCGTTGTCGAAGTGCGCCCACAGGATTTTAAGTCTTTTGGAAATACGCCACTAGCAGCTATGCATTTTCAAAAACAGGTAGAACAAAAAGCGTGGCTGGAAGGCGGAAAGACACAAAGCGCTCCGGCACAAAGAATGGTGGATTTTAGTAACGGAAAATTATCTGCTGATGTACCAGTAACGTCTTATAAACCGGGAGTAACTTCTGTGGAATTAGGTAGTGTTTTACCTGCATTTATTTATAAAACCTTGCAGGAGGGATTTAAAGAGTTTGGCAAAAGTATGAAAGGGTATTTTACCAATGAAGCCATTGTGCATGCCACAGAATCCCGCACTTCCTCTCCGGTTAGAATACCTCGTGACAGGGATTCATTAGAGCATATTCAAATAAAAGGTTTGTACCCTTGCGGTGAAGGGGCAGGCTATGCAGGGGGTATTGTATCTGCGGCGATTGATGGCGAGAAATGCGCAGAGCAAGCCGTAAGATCCTTATAATCTCATTCCTCTATACTCCAGGAGAGTTCCACTATTTCATAGAGTTTCGGGATATGCACGTTCCAGTTATAGGTATCTTTTATTTTGATCCGGAGTGCATCAGCAGCCATTTTTTCGCCGTGTATCAAAAAGACCTGTTCCGGAATGTTTTTGATGTCGCTTACCCATTCCAGTAATTCTTTTTGATCTGCGTGGGCTGAGAGGCTTTGTATGTTTTTAATTTTAGCTTTAACGGGATGGTATTTTCCGAAGATTTTGATTTCGTGAGACCCTTCCTGCAAGAGGCGGCCCCGGGTACCTTCGGCTTGATAACCTACTAATAAAACGGTGGTTTCGGGTTTTTCCAGATAATATTTAAGATAGGTGAGAACCCTTCCGCCGGTGACCATTCCGCTACCGGCGATCACCACTTTAGGTCTTGGGTTATCTATGGTTTTCCAGGTGTCTTTATAACTGGTGATGATATTAAAATGGTTGCGCATAGCGCTGAACTCTTCATGGGTTATTTTGTGCCAGACCGGAAAGTTTTCAAATATGCGGAAGACTTCGTTACCCATTGGGCTGTCAATATAGATGGGAATGTTAGGGATTTTATTTTGAGTGTACAATTTCCATAGAATATACATCAGGGTCTGTAATCGTTCCACAGCAAAACTGGGGATAATCAATGTTCCTTTATTTTCCAGGGTTTCTTTAATACTTTCGATAAGGATTTGGTTTTCTTCTTCAGGGTGCAAACGGTTTCCGTAAGTAGATTCCAGGAACAAATAATCTGCCCATTCTGGTTTTTCAGGTTTTTCCAGAAGCAGGTCTTTTTCTCTGCCCACGTCGCCGGAAAATACAAATGTTTTACCGTGTATTTCCAAAGTTATAAAGGCAGCACCAAGAATATGCCCGTTTTTTTGGTACATATAGCGGATATTTTCAGAAATAATATACCATTGATCAATTTCAACCGGATTAAATAGTGCAATTGTCTTTTCTGCCTGTTCTGTGGTATAAAATGGTCTAGCGGGTTCATGAACAGTAAATGCCTCTTTATTTGCGCGTTCTGCATCTTCTTCCTGAATTTTAGCACTATCCAGCAGAATAACTTTTGCTATTGGCAATTTAGGTGGGCTACCCATAATTTTGCCGTTAAAACCTTGCATAACAAGTCTGGGTAAATATCCTGTATGATCTAAATGGCCATGGGTAAGTAAAACAATATCAATTTTATCCGGCGAAAAAGCAAAAGGTTCCCAGTTATTTTTACGTAATTCTTTCAATCCCTGAAACATGCCACAATCTATTAGGATGTTAAATTCCGGAGTTTCTAAAACAAATTTAGAACCAGTCACTGTACCGGAAGCACCTAAAAAATGAATTTTTACTTCTGTTTTTTTCATAGCAATTAAGAGTGTGTGCACAAGATTTTCATCTCTTTAATAATATTGTTTTTTCTGGTTTCTGAGATTCCCAGATGGTCCAGATAAAATGCGTCGTTAATCAATTCCAGACAAAGGACAACGTCCCGACTTAAGAGGAATTGTTTTTCTCGAGCGGTTAATAATGTAGAAACGGTAATAGGATATAAGCCTGAGTGGTCAATCCGGTCTTTAAGCGCATTTCCCTTTGGATGGTCCCAACTAAGTAAATATAAACCGGCACATTTGCCATAGGTAAGAGCGTCATCAGTGAAACGGGTATTGGTGACTACCCAACCTTGTTTTAATGGTAGTTTTCCTTTTAACCTTGTATTGTTAAAACTAACAATATCCTTATATCGTGAGTGGATATATAATGGGATTTTCACATCACAATTACGCCCTTCCTGACTGTGGAATTTACATTCTAAAAGCATCATTTCCCCGTCTTTTTCAGCCATTACATCAACTTCGTGGGAAACACAAGTGCCTTGTAAAATTTCGCTGACCTGTACTTTATAACCATCGTTTTTTAAAATTGCCGCAACAAATTTTTCAAATGGAAAGCCTGTAGGCCCAAGTTCATAAATTGCTTTTTTTAATTTATAGCGGGAAGCAGTAAACCGGTTTTTTTGTTTAAGCAACTGGAAAGCCCTGTTGTATATTTGCTTCGTGGAAATACCTTCATAAATCTCTTCCTTAAGTTTATGTAATATGTATTGAATAATATCCTCATCTGCACCTGCTCTTCTCAATGAATTAGTAACTTTTGTAGTTGAAAAATCTACTTTTTCACCAGATGTTTTTATTATTTTCATATTGTGGTTATTTTAACTAATTTGCTTTTAATTGTACCCTAAGATATAAATTTAAGGTTATTAATTCTTCTATACTTTAGTTGATTGATTGAAACCCACTTTTGTATTTAGAAGGGGAACTTCCCATTGTATCATATTTTTCAGGAATTCATCTATTTTTTCAACTACCAGTTTTTCGGTAATATCTTTTGGAATATAGGTCCCCAACTCTTCCATCTCACTCTCCACACCCATAGATTTTTCAGGGATTGGGAAGAGGATAAAAACATTTATATCCCCATTGTGCATTTGGGAGAACACCAGCGAACCCCCTTGTAAAAACTGGAAGGTGGGTATGCAGTTTGTTTTTTCAATAAGTTCCGGCGGGAAGGAATCAAACGTTATATTGATTGCCTGGTTGGTATGGATCCAGTTTAATTCCTGTACCTTCCAACCTATATTATATAATTCCTCTGCTTTTTTGAACACGTTTATGATCAATTCACGCGTTGTGCCATTCCACAATATGCGTTTTTCTACCACCGTTTGTATGGAGTTTTTATACTCTTGTATTCGTTCTTCCAGATGTTCGAGTTTCATGGGTTTATTTATTTTTTGATTTAATAGGTTTTGACGTAGGATTACAATACATAAAACGTATGATTAAATTAGCCTTAAGTACTACGCCTTAAGTCGTATGTCTAATTTTCCTTAGCCTCTTGCCTTTCCAACTTTCTGAAATAACCCCTAAAAAGGAAATTATGTTTCAGGGCTTCCATATTTTCATCTAATTTCTTGCTGGCTTTTTCTATGTTTTTCATGGATTGGTCCAGATTTTTTACAAAAGTGGTGTCCTTCATCACAAAATTTAAAACACCTTCGTTGTTTTTGAGTTCGTTGGAAAAAGCATTCAGGTTAGTAGTAATTTCCTGGATATCCTCTGCAGACCCTTTCAGGCTTTCTATAAAATATGACACATTTTTGGCAGATGTAGTATCCTTCAGTACCACTCCGGCGACGCTGTTATCAAGGTCTATATCACTAATGATTTTATTAAGCTTATTTACTGTTTGTAATGCAGACCTACTGGCACCTTGTATATTTGATATGCTTTGTTTGATTTCTGTAGCCATTTTTTCATCTTTGATTAAAGCCCCCATCAGTCCTTCCCCTTTATTTATGGCGGTGGTTATTCGCAACAGATCTGCGGTTAAGAGTGCCGCGTTTTCATTGGTGGTATTTAGAGTGTTTAACATATCTGCCGTGGCTATTTTGCTAATGGAATGTAATGTGTCCCCTGCCTGTACAGGCGCTTCCCCAATATAATCACCGGGAACAATGTTCACTATCATGCTTCCCACCAACCCGTCAGAACTTATTGTGGCCAGTGAATTTCTTTTGATGAGGGCCATTACCTTGTTTTGGATAGTCATATCCACCACGATGGCCGTGTCATTTACTATAGTGATACCTTTAACCGTCCCCACATTAACACCGGAAAATCGTACGTTGTTTCCCGGTTGCAAACCATTTACATTTTTAAAGACAGATGTGATTTCCGTAGTGTTGCCAAAGAGGTTTTGTTTGTTACCTATATAATAAACCGCGAGGATAAATATAAGTATACCTACCACAACAAATATCCCCAGTCTTAGGTTTTGTGAATTTGTTTTTCTCATCATTTTGTTATTTAAAAAATGCTTTAATTTTTGGGTCTTCTGCTGTGCTCAAGTCTTTAAAAGATCCTTCGGCATAGTTGATTCCGTCGAGCAATAATATCATTCGGTTTGCAATTACCCGTGCACAATCTACATCATGGGTAATTATTAGTGAGGAGGTTTTAAATTTCTCCTGAATATTCAATATCAGCAGGATTATTTCCTTGGCTGTTATTGGATCAAGCCCCGTTGTGGGTTCGTCATAAAAAATAATTTTCGGTTTTAATATTAAGGCTCTTGCAAGTGCTATTCTGCGCTGCATACCGCCGGAAAGTTCTTCGGGCATAAAATCGATGGTATGGGCAAGTCCTACATTTTCCAAAGCTTCTTTAACCAATATTTCAGTTTCTTCTTCCGAAAGTTTTTTGGAATGTCGTCGCAATGGAAATTCGAGATTTTCGCGCACCGTCATTGAATCATATAAGGCACTTCCCTGAAAGAGGAATCCGATGTTTGTCCTTAGGTCGTTCATTTCTGAAGGAGTTAATTTGGAAATATCCTGACCTAGCAATTCCACACTTCCGCTATCGGGTTGCAGCAAGCCCACCAGGCATTTTATCATAACTGATTTTCCGGAGCCAGATTTACCCATCATTACGAGGTTTTCTCCTTCATGCAACACCAGGTTAAACCCATTGAGCACTTTGAGTTCACCAAAAGCTTTATACAGGTCTTTGATGACAAGTACAGAATTGTCATTTTGTGATGGTACCGTATGTGATTTTTCGTTTCTCATTAGTAAAAAATATCAGTAACAAAAACAGCTATAAAGTCAATTATAAAAAGCAACATAGAGGTATAAACCACAGCAGAATTAGATGCTTTGCCCACTCCTGCAGTTCCTTTTTTGCTATTATAACCTTTAAAACAACCCACTAACCCAATGGCAAAACCAAAAAAGAATGTCTTTATAGTTGCAGGAAAGATATCGCTAAAGGCTAATGCTTCAAAAACCTGGTTGAAATACAATACAAACGAGACACTCCCCTTAAGATTCTCCACAATAGCCGAACCCACCAAAGCAATAAAATCACCAAATATCACAAGTAACGGCAGCATTAAAGTGGCAGCCAGTATGCGGGTAACCACAAGATATTTAAACGGGTTGGTACCTGAAACTTCCATGGCGTCAATCTGTTCGGTTACCTTCATGGAACCCAGTTCAGCTCCTATACTAGAACCTATCCTTCCTGCACAGATTAGTGCAATTATCACCGGACCAATTTCGCGGACTATGGAAATACTTATCATCGAAGGCATCCAGGCAACTGCTCCAAATTCCAGAAGGGTAGGGCGAGTTTGAAGCGTGAAAACAACACCCAGAATAAATCCTGTTACACCTACTAAAAGGAGTGATTTATTGCCCATTACATAACATTGCCGCAATAACTCCCGGAATTCAAAAGGCTTTGTAAAAAGCTCCTTAAAAAAACGCGAGGCAAAATAAGACATCTCCCCAATTTCTATAAAAAAGGATGCAACATTTTTAGGAAGTATACTAGTGTTTGCCATGAAAACTTAAATCTTCTAATTTCAAAATTAAGCGAATAGGAACAGACATAAAATGATAATAGTCAGTTATAAGCTGGGGAACAATAAATAAATAAACAATGCTTTATTTTTACTTATGTAACTTATGTTGCTGAGATTAAATGTTTTTTAGCCGAATTTTGCATCAGATATATTATTATAAAAATAAATAAAATGAGCTATTATTTTTCAAAAACAGTAGACTATAGTTTTGAACAAGCTATCGAAAATATTACTGAGGAATTAAATAAAGAAGGATTTGGAATACTTACTGAAATAGATGTAAAACAAACTTTTAAAAAGAAATTAGATGTAGACTTTCGAAAATATAAGATATTGGGAGCCTGTAACCCTCAGTTTGCATTTGAAGCCATACAAATAGAGCCGCATATAGGCGCGATGCTTCCCTGTAATGTTATCGTTCAGGAACTTGAAAATGGCAAAATAGAAGTGTCTGCAGTGAATCCTATTTCTTCCATGATAGCAGTAAAAAATGATTCTTTGAGTACTATTGCAAATCAGGTAGGAGAAAAATTGTGTAAAGTGATTGCGAACCTAAACTAATAATAAAATAAAATTTAAAAAAATGAATATAGAAAAATTAATAAAAGAAAAACAAGCAGTAATCATAGATGTTCGCACTGCAAGTCAATTTAGTGGCGGTCATGTGTCAGGATCTATTAATATTCCGCTACAGGAAATTTCCAATCGTCTCGATGAAATCAAAGAAATGAAAGAGCCCTTAGTACTGTGTTGTGCTTCGGGAAACAGAAGTGGTATTGCTGCACAATGGCTTTCCAGTCAGGGTGTAACTTGTTATAACAGTGGCTCCTGGCTAGATGTAAACTATTATCAATCACAAATAATTTAATATGATCGATACTTTAAAAAAACTATTTGGAATAGGGTCTAAGACTAATTATGCTGAGTTGCTAAAACAAGGTACTATTATTTTAGATGTTCGCTCTAAAAGCGAATTTGCAGGTGGCCATATAAAAAATGCAATTAATATTCCACTTCCTGATTTACAAAAAAACTTTCATAAATTGAAAGATAAAAATAAACCTATTATTACCTGTTGTGCCTCGGGAATGCGAAGTGGATCTGCAAAAAGCATTTTGAAGTCTAACGGATATCAACAGGTTTATAATGGTGGCGGTTGGCATAGTTTACAAACTAAATTAAGTTAAGTTAGGAGTTTTTAAATTCTTTATTAATATCGGCTGAAGTTGACTTGAACTATTAATCAAATTAGGATTATTTAAAACTATTCTAAAATAATTAAGGTTGCTTTATCCTTGCCCTTGGTATGAATTAAGATGGCAGTATCTATACATAGAGCTACGATTTTGACCCTTCCTGAAATAGCTATGTTTTAATTATAATATAGATGGTTAAGGATTACTTCCCAATACAAAAATTAGCAAAAATATTTCCCAACAAATCGTCATTTGTAATCTCGCCGGTAATCTCACCAAAATGATATAAAGCTTGGCGGATATCAATTGCCAAAAGATCGCCGGTAAGGTTTTGATTTAAACCTTCCTGCACTTTGTTGATTTCTTCCAACGCTTTTAATAAAGCATCATAATGTCTTGAATTTGTGACAATTGTATTATTGTTTCTTAATACTCCGGTATTTACCAGACTAAGAAGTTTTTCCTTCAAAGCATCCACACCATAGTTATTTTTTGCTGAAATTAAGTGGAGATTTGAGATTTGAGATTTGAGATTTGAGATTTGAGAATCGTTTAATTTGTCAATTTTATTGGCAACTACTAAAAGCT
>Ga0209702_10003300_pt1 | contig 25715 bp, 24 predicted proteins | sample FRY01_FD_187210 | JGI IMG/M metagenome (GOLD analysis project Ga0209702, IMG submission 187210) | Freshwater microbial communities from Lake Fryxell liftoff mats and glacier meltwater in Antarctica - FRY-01 (SPAdes) (version 2) | ecosystem: Environmental > Aquatic > Freshwater > Ice > Glacier... | reverse complement strand
TCAGCCTTGCAGTCAAGGGCGCCCAGCGCTTTGCGAGCCAGGGGCATTTGCGAACGGAAAGGGTACATTATTAGGTGGTGAGCGTCGTTTGCATTTAGGTCAAGAGCCTATCAATCACCATGTGGGTGTATCGTGTTTTGCTGACCATGCCGTGGTGTCGCAATTTTCTTGCATCAAAATTACCCGCAATATTTCACACCGAGAAGCAGCGCTATTTGGTTGTGCGGTATTAACAGGTGCTGGGGCAGTGATCAATCGCGCTAATTTTAAAATGGGTCAAACAGCCGCCATCATTGGTTTAGGTGGGGTAGGGCTGAGTGCACTACTCGCTGCGGTTGCAGCCGGTGCCAGAAGGGTGGTGGCAGTTGATCTAAGCGATGAAAAGCTTGAGTTAGCCAAAACCCTAGGTGCCACGCATGTGTTTAACCCAAGCAGCATCACCTCTGATGCTGAGCGACTTGAGGCCGCAGGCGGTGCAGTTGATTTCGGTTTTGATATGGCGGGTGCAGCGTCTGCTTTTGAGTTGGCATACAAACTGACTTGTCGCGGTGGTACGACCATCACTTCAGGTTTGCCTAACCCAAAAGCCAACTTTGCATTGCCGTTGGCGCAGATGGTAGGCGAAGAGCGTGACATTCGTGGCAGCTACCTGGGCTCTGGCGTACCTGCCCAAGACATTGCGAAATACATTGATCTTTATTTAGCAGGAAAACTACCCGTCGATAAAATGTTGGGGAAGACCTTCACATTAGATCAAATCAACGAAGGCTTTGATCACCTGGCCTCTGGGTCGAGTTTGCGCGATTGCATTGTAATGGATTAAGCGTTTGCGATAACAATTTAAGTATGATTTTCGTACATCTACGTATGTACATACATTCAGCTTTGAATTAAGATGTACTTGTACATCCATAAAGGTGAAAAATGACACATACTAAACTTTTCCGTAATGGCAATTCGCAGGCTGTGCGTATTCCATCTGAGCTGGCGTACAGTTCCTGCGATGTAGACTTAATCATTGAGCGCTCGGGCGATGAATTGCGTATTCGACCTGCACAACGCCGAATGGGTGATGTGTTGAATAAGCTGTCGAAGTTTTCATCAAACTTTATGTCTGAAGGTCGTGCTCACAATGTTGATGATGAGCGTGAAGCGTTATGACAGTCAAGTTTATGCTTGATACAAATATTTGTATTTATCTTATTAAGCATCAGCCGCCAGAAGTTCGTGAACGATTTGCAAATTATTTTGTTGGTGAAATTGTGATATCGGCTATCACGCTTGCTGAGCTTCAATTCGGTGTGGCATGTTCGGCCAGCAATCAATCGCACAATCAAACGGTGCTCGATAATCTACTTGAAGATTTGGTGGTGCTGCCGTTTGAAAAACGAGCGGCCCAAGCTTACGGGCCAATGCGAGCGGCTAATCGCGAACGTAACAAAAATGCGCTAGATAAACTGATAGGCGCTCACGCTCTGGCGTTGAATGTTACGTTAGTTACAAATAATGAAGCTGACTTTCTTGCTTACCCTAACTTGAAGGTAGAGAACTGGGTAACTGGCCACTGATTTTGTGCTTATAGCCTACCAATGCGTCATGCCATGCGTTTGCCACAAGCGCTAAGCGATTAACCGGCTTAGCAATGAGGGGTCGCGCGACTTGTCTGATCAAGTCTTTTTGATCTTCGTTTGTAATGTATTCAACGGGTGATTTTCCGTCAACACGGCCTAGAAATAAAGCGGGCAGTAACTTTGCTGCACGCAACTCTAAATCGTCTGCAGATTCCCAATTGACATGGGTACGGTAAGTTGAGACAAAGATTTTGAAGCATTCATGTAGTTCGCGCGAATGTTCAAGCTGGGGCATGCACTTTAGTAACAAATGGTTTAAACAAAATGCCAAGTCAAATGCTGGGTCACCATACCAAGCACATTCAGCATCAAGCAAAACAGGTGAGGTGGGCCCAACCAAAATGTTTTTTGGGCTCACATCGCCATGAACGAGAGCCTTATGGGTGTTCAAGGTCTGCTCAGTCAATGCTTCTAAAGCAGGTGCTAGATCACGATGTATGTCTGCGGTTGCAATGAGGTAAGGTTCAAGTCTAATGGGGTAAAAAATATCATCTGTTTGAAACGCTTCTGCAACAGAATGATCTTGAGCTGATGCGGCATGTAGGGTGCCTATAATCTGTGCGACTTCACGTGCTGTATTTGAATTCACAACACCCTGCATCAGCTGTAACTTCCACACGGGAAATTTCTCTGCCTCAAAAAAACTCATGGCAAAAGCGCCAATGTCTGGGTCGTGTGCAAGGGGCTTGGGTACGGCTTGTGGAAGATGTTGGGCAGCAAAGTTTATCCATGCCCATTCATAAGCATTGCGTGAAATGGGTGCCCGCCAGTCGCGTGCGACTTTAAGTTTAGGCAAGGCACATTTGACGCACAACGTAACCTCAGGCAGGTCAACACGCCAAATGTCAGACGATACACCGCCTGTAAGGGGTGTCCAAACGGCAGGGGTGTCAGTTGTCATCAGACCATGAGTCAATAGAAACTGTATTAATCGTGCGTCGGGTTGAGCCACTTGGGTCATCATTATTTGCTTGTTAATTTTTTTAATTTACACCCGCGTATGAAGCATCTGAAGACGCCTCAATACGTAGTAATTGATTGTATTTGCTCACCGTGCTTGAGGTGCGCAGTGACCCTATTTTGATTTGGCCAGCTGAACTACCCACAGCCAAGTCAGCAATAAAGGGGTCTTCAGTTTCACCCGAGCGCGCTGAAATAATCGTTGAGTAGCCGTTCTTTTTAGCCATCGTTATGACATCAAGGGTGCCTGTTAACGTTCCGTTTTGATTGACTTTAACTAAGACGCCGTTTGCAACACCCATGTCAATACCCTTTCGTAATCTGATGGGGTTGGTGGTGAACAGATCGTCACCCACAAGCTGTACTTGATTGCCCAAGCGTAAGGTGAGTTCTTTCCAGCCTGACCAATCTTCTTCGTCTAAGCCATCTTCAATTGATACTAGTGGAAATTCTTTAACCCAAGATTCAAGCATATCAATCATTTGTGCTGAAGACAGTTGCTTACCTTCACGCGTTAGGTTGTAGTGACCCTCGGCGTTTTTAAATGATGCAGCCGCAACGTCTATAGCGATCACCACATCTTCACCTGGGGTTAAGCCTGCAAGCTCAATGGCTTTGCACATCAGTATTAAAGCGTCTTTTCCGCTAGCGCAACCTGGGCTTAAGCCCCCCTCATCAGCTAATAATGTGGGCAAGCCCATTTGTTGACAAACACGCACAGCAGCATTTCGAACACGACTCATGGTGTGAATGGCTTCATCAATTGATTGGGCACGCACGGGAATCGCTAAAAAGTCTTGCACATCCATGCCTCTGCCCGCATGTAACCCACCACTAAAAATATTGACCATGGGTCTTGGCATCTGTGGGTTAGGGTTTTGCATTAAATCTGCAATGCGTTGATACAAGGGTTGATTGAGAGATTGCGCTGTTGCGCGGCAAACAGCAATTGAGACGCCAAGAATGGCATTAGCCCCAAGCCTTTTTAGTTGAATGGTGCCATCGAGTGAACGCAAAAAATCGTCTAGACCCCGTTGATCGTGTGCATCCATTCCAGATATAGCGTGCGCTATTTCAATATTCACGTTTGATACAGCTTTGAGAACGCCCAAGCCCTCAAAGCGTGCTTGATCGCCATCTCGCAATTCATGGGCTTCAAAAGAGCCCGTCGAAGCCCCTGAAGGAACCGAGGCACGGCCGAATGACCCATCGACAAGAGAAACATCAACTTCAACAGTGGGTCGACCACGTGAATCAAGAATTTGACGCCCAACAACAGACTGAATGGCAGAACGAGTCATTAAAATATTGTTCCTTTTGTGAATGGTGTTAGGTCTAAGGGTTAAGGTTAATGGTTAATGGTTCAAGACAAATGGTGCACATCTGCAGCACCATAAACAGGGGTTGGTAGGCCTTCGTACCTCGCTTTCAGTTGTAGGCCTAAGAATTGGGAATAGTGTCTATTTTGATGCAGATTGCCGCCCTGCACCCACAGGTGGGGTACTTGTGTGGGTTTCCACATGTTTCTTAATTCGCCTTCCCAGGGGCCGGGGTCTTTTGGTGTGTCTGAACCTAAGCCCCAGACTTTACCTAGACGTTGGGCAACCTCTGGTGATATTAAGTCGGCTAGCCATTGGTTCATTGAGCCATAACCGGTGGCGTAGACGATCACATCAGCTTCAAGTTCAGTGCCATCAGTCAGCACCACCGAACGCGGTTTAATCTCTTTAATATTGACGCCACTTTTTAATTTAACACTACCGTTAGCGACCAACTCTGACGCACCAACATCAATATAATAACCAGAGCCGCGGCGTAGATATTTCATAAATAAGCCCGAGCCATCAACCCCAAAATCTAATAAAAACCCTGCCTTTTCGAGTCGAGCAAAAAGATCGGCATCGCGAATTTTCATTTCCTCAAATAACGGAATTTGAAAAGCAGGCAACACTTTATAAGGAATACTGGCAAAGATTAGATCAGCCTTGTGATGATCAATACCGTTTTTAATAGCCTGCTCAGAGTAAAGACCACCCAACACCACGTCCATTAATGTTTTAGAAGGTGAAATGTGTGTTGAAGAGCGTTGAATCATGGTGACATCAACACCGTCTTCAATCATGGCGGCGCATATGTCATGGGCAGAATTGTTTGAGCCCAGTACCACTGCTTTTTTACCGCGGTAATGTTCGGCACTGGCAAACTTACTCGAATGAAACTGGTCACCTAAAAAGCTTTCATGGCCTTGAATCTTAGGCACACTTTGATAACCTGAAACACCTAGTGCAATTACCAGCTCTTTGGGCTTAATGGTGAGCTCTCGGCCTTCACGTTCGACGGTCACTTCCCACTCTTGGCGTGCTTCGTTAAAGTGAATCTTTTTGCAAGAGGTTGAATGCCAGTAATTAAGTTCCATAACTTTGGTATACATTTCAAGCCAATCACCCATTTTGTCTTTGGGTGTAAAAACCGGCCAGTCATTTGGAAAGGGTAAATACGGCAAATGGTCATACCAAACGGGGTCGTGTAGGCATAGGTTTTTGTAGCGATTTCGCCAAGAATCACCCGCCTTTGCGTTCTTTTCAATGATGATGGCGGGTACACCTAATTTGCGAAGCCGTGCACCTAAAATAATGCCTGCTTGACCACCACCCACAATCACCACGAAGGGTTGCGTGGTGTAGCCAAGGGTTTGAGCCTCTTCATCGCGACCTTCGCGCCAGGTTTTTCGGCCTACGTGTGCCCCGTGTTCAACGCCCTGAGGTCGGTTCTCACCAACTTCTTCTTCAAAACCCTTGAGCTCAACCATCGTGGTGAGCAGCGTCCAGATCTTGCCTTCTTTGACTCGCATCAAACCACTGCCGCGTGCAAGTTTCGTTTCAAAGGTTAACCAAGCGGTTAATACGCCGTCATCGGCAGTCACGGTCTCACGTGGGTCAAGCGCCCATTTTGTGGCTTCAATCAGTTTGCCTTGGTGCTCAAGCATCTCTAAAATTTGTGCTTTACCCTCAAGTGTTTTAATGTTCCATGTAAAAGAAACAAGATCACGCCAGTAACAATCATCATGAAACAGATCAGCGACCCGTTTAAATTCAGACTTTGGTAGCGATTGATTAAAGGTGTTTAAAATCTGTTGAATCTTTGTTTCGTTGGTTGTGTCAAGCATGATGTTCCCCTTAGATAATTATGGCTTGATTAAAGCGCGAGTTATTTCTAATACCGAAAAATTCAAGCGCTAGCGCGGCGTGACTTGATTGGTGGGTAAGGCAAAATGTTTTTTTATTAGACGAACAAATGAATAATCAAATTATCATGATGGTTGACTGGCAGACAGCCCGGGACAACCCTAATGAATTTGGGTGGTTTGGGTAAAAGATAGCTCTGTTTTAAATGTGGTGGGTTTAAGCGCTGAAAATTGAGGGTGATTTGAATTTAAATTTGAATTTTAATTAATAGTTAATTGGCGCGATGGCTGATATGCTTCAAGTATGATCGATATTAAAAATCTTGAAACTTTTGTTTGGGTCGCCACATTGCGTAGTTTTCGTGCGGCAGCTGAAAAGCTTAATACAACGCAGCCGTCTGTTTCGCAGCGTGTTGCTTCTCTTGAAGGCAGTTTGGGTGTCAAGCTTTTCGAGCGCGATCGCAGAAGTGTCGCGCTAACGAGTAAAGGGGTTGAATTACTAGACTATGCTCAAAGAATTCTTGATCTTCGTCAAGGCATGCTTCAATCAGCGCAAGCCTCACGCTCAATAGAGGGTCGTATTCGAATAGGGGTTTCAGAAACGATTGTTCATACTTGGTTGCCCAAGTTCATGGAACGTGTGCACACTCAACACCCAGCCGTTTCAATTGAGCTTAACGTTGATACAAGCCCAATTTTACGAGAGCAGGTGATTTCACATCAATTAAATCTTGCATTTTTAATGGGGCCTATTCAACATGCGGGCATTGAAAATTTAAGGTTGTGTAAATATGAACAAGCCTGGTTAAGTAGCCCCCGGCTTAAGCTACCGCAGGGGGTTTTAACATTACACGACCTTGCAGAGCACCCGATTATTACCTACCCTTCAACGAGTCAACCTTATCAACATCTGCGAGACCTATTTGTGCGTGCCGATATTCCGTCTCCTCGTCTTTATGGGTGCGGCTCGATGTCTGTTGCTGTTCGAATGACAATTGATGCCATCGGTGTAGCTGCCATTACACCAATATTTCTTAAGCGTGAAATAGACAGTGGTGACTTAAAACTTTTGCATGTTTCTGCTGACCCCTTAACGCCATTAGTTTTTACTGCATCTTGGGCACGTGGGGCTGATGAGCATGTTGCAAAAACGCTTGCCAACATGGCACTTGAAGTCGCTGCTGCACATCAGTGATAAGAATTACTAATCAGAGGTTATTCAAAACCACGATTGGACAGTCATTTATGACCTAACGCAGAATGAACTATCTGTTTAAAAGGCTTCAAATAAACAATGCAAACATCTCGACAAACCAGATTACGTGCTAGAAGTGGCGAATTGAATGGCCCGACAGCAGGCTTAGCGCCAGGGCATGTGCAAGCAAATTTAGTTGTATTACCTCAAGCACTAGCAAGTGACTTCTTGCTTTTTTGCCAACGCAACCCTAAACCTTGCCCACTGCTCGGCGTGAGCTCACCCGGCTCACGAACTTTTGACCTATTAGGTGAAGACTTAGATATTGCCACTGACATTCCACGTTATCGTGTTTGGAAAAATGGTGAGATGGTTGAAGAATGTACAGATGTAGCGCATCTGTGGCGCGACGACTTAGTTAGTTTCGCACTGGGGTGTTCGTTTTCATTTGAAGAAGCCTTAATTGATCAAGGCCTTGATATACGGCACATTAGCCAAGGCCGTAATGTACCCATGTTTCGAACCAACATTGATACGCAATCGGCAGGGCCTTTTCATGGCAAGCTTGTTGTCACAATGAGACCTTTTTTGGCGGCAGATGCAATACGTGCCATTCAAGTAACCAGCCGTTTTCCGTCTGTTCATGGTGCACCCGTGCACATTGGTGACCCAGCACTCATTGGTATAACTGATTTGCAAAAACCTGATTACGGACAGGCAGTTGATATTAAGCCGAATGAGATACCTGTTTTTTGGGCCTGTGGTGTAACACCACAATCTGTATTGATGGCAAGCCGGCCAGATTTTTGCTTGACACATGCACCAGGGTGTATGTTAGTGACTGATCACAGAAATTCTGAGTTAGCAGTATTTTAAATAAATTTAACAGTGCTGACGACTAGCGGGGGGTCAGCAAATAAAATTATTCCCGTTCACGAAGAGAGGCTGACATGAAAAAAATGATTTTGATCGCGATAAGTGCTGCTACGCTTTTAACGAGCGGGGCTTATGCGCAAGAATTACCTAAGACTAAACTTAATGTGGTTGGTGGCCTAAGTAATCTAACAGCATATAAAGACTTTGAAGAACCCTTCTGGACCAAAACCATTCCTGAAAAATCGAATGGACAAGTGACCGCTGATATTAAAGGTTTCAATCAAATGGGTTTAAAAGGCCCAGAAATCTTACGTTTAGTCAGCCAAGGCGTGATTGAGTTTGGAACCGCCACGTTGTCATACTTTGCAGGTGACAACGCAATTAACGAAGCAATTGATTTGCCAGGCTTAGCACCAAACGTTAAATCGGCACGCGCTGTAACCAATGCTTTTGAACCTATTTACGCAAAGTTTTATGGCGGTACAAATAATGTCAAAATTTTGGGTTTGTCACCTTATCCAGCACAGGTTTTATTTTGTAATGCACCCATTAATAGTTTGACTGACATTAAAGATAAGAAAGTTCGTACCAGTAGTCGTACACAGGCTGAGTTTATTGAAGCATTGGGTGGCACAAGTGTGACGCTTGCGTTTGGTGAAGTTGTGCCTGCTTTACAAAATGGTGTGGTCAACTGTGCCATTACCGGTTCATTATCGGGTTATTCCGCAAAGTGGTATGAAGTGTCAACCCATTTGTTGGCTTTGCCAATTAATTGGAACCAACAAATACACGCGGTGAATCAGCAAGCTTGGAATAAGCTCGACCCAAAAGTTCAAACTTTTTTACAAAAAAATATTAGCGAACTAATGAACACAATGTGGAATGAGGCTGATGCGCAAACCACGTTAGGTTATTTGTGCAACACAGGTTCGTCAGAATGCCCACTTCCTGTTAAAGGAAAAATGATTTTGGTAACGCCTTCTGCACAAGACCAAGCTTTGCTTAAAAAACTTACCCAAGACGTTATTTTACGTAAATGGGCAGCCCGTTGTTCAGAGCAATGCGTGACTGACTTTAATTCTACGATCGGTAAAGTTGTCGGCTTAACAGCTCAAAAGTAATGTCTTAAACATATCAAAGAATCTTGCTTATGTCTGGTCAGAGTTATGGGTTAAAACGCGCGCACCAGCTATCTCGAATAGGGGTGTGGGTGGCGGGTGCCATGACACTGGCCAGCGTCGCTTTGATTTCGTTTGATGTCATTATGCGTAAATTGTTTAATTGGTCCCTGGGTGGTGCTGATGAGTTGTCAGGTTACGCTTTTGCAATCAGTACAACATGGGCGTTTGCATTTGTCGTGTTAGAGCGTGCAAATGTTCGTGTTGACATTCTTTACCAATATTTCTCTGTTCGTATAGCTGGTTTTATTGATTGGCTATCCCTTGTTGCATTAGCTACTTTTTTAGGTGTGATGACCAGGTATGCATATGAGGTATTGGCCACTTCATGGGTACAAAATTCAACGGCTAACACCCCCTTAGCAACACCATTATGGATTCCTCAAGGCCTTTGGTTAATTGGTCTTTTATGGATGTCCGTTGTGTTAATTTTTATGTTGGTTCGTTCTAGCATTGCTTTAGTAAAAGGTGATTTAGCTACCGTTCGCAAAATAGCAGGTATAAAGTTTTCAATTGATGAGGCTCGCGAAGAAGCCATCATTGGGCAACGCAGGGTAGAAGAAGATCGTCTTCGATGATTAGCACAGCCCTCACTTTACTGATTTTGTTAATTGGTATCAGCATACCCGTTGGTGCTGCGCTCGGCGTTTTGGGCCTGATACTTGATTCTGCATTTTCAATGTTGCCTTTGAGCAAAGCAATCGGTGAGTTGGCATGGAGTACGAACACAGAGTTCTTGTTGGTGGCGATTCCACTTTTCATTTTGCTTGGTGAGCTCTTGTTACGTGCCGGTTTTGCAGAAAAAATGTATTCGGCTTTGAGCTTATGGTTATCTTGGTTGCCGGGTGGTTTGATGCATGCAAATATTGGTGCGTCAGCCCTATTTGCGGCTACCTCTGGCTCAAGTGTTGCAACGGCTGCTACGGTTGGTACTGTCGCTTTGCCACAAATTAAACGAAATGGCTATAACGAACCATTATTTTTGGGTAGTATTGCAGCGGGTGGAACGTTAGGTATTTTGATACCTCCATCAATTAATTTAGTTATTTACGCTGTTTTATCAAACACTTCAGTACCGAAGCTGTATTTAGCAGGCATTTTGCCAGGCTTATTGCTTGCATTTTTGTTTATGGCATTGATCGCAGGTGCTTGCATCGCTCGACCTGCTTGGGGTGGCAAACGTATTTACGCCTCATGGCGTCATCGTATTGAATCGCTCGTGCATCTCGTGCCACCAGTAGGTATTTTTTTACTGGTAGTCGGTTCCATATATGCGGGTGTTGCGACGCCAACTGAGGCTGCCGCCTTGGGCGTTATGGGCGCCATAATTCTTGCACTTTTATATAAACGGCTGTCATGGCGCATGATGCGCGAATCTGTTGAGAATGCGATGCGTGCCTCGGCCATGATCATGTTAATTGTGCTCGGAGCTGGCTTTTTAAATTTTGTCATGTCTGCAACAGGCTTAACTTCGGCGTTAACTGATGGCATAAAAAGCTTGGGTATGTCACCAGGTTGGATGTTAGTCGCATTAATTATTTTTTATATTATTTTGGGTTGCTTCATGGAAACGTTATCTATGATGATTACAACTATACCGATCGTGGCGCCAGTCATGATTGCGTTGGGTTTTGATCCGATTTGGCTTGGTATTTTAATTATTGTATTAGTTGAAGCGGCGTTAATCACTCCGCCTGTCGGCCTTAACTTATTTGTTGTTCAGAGTTTACGGAACGAGGGGTCGATGACGCCAGTCATTATTGGTTCGTTACCTTTTGTTTTTGCAATGTTTGTATTGCTAGTCCTACTCATTATATTTCCTGACCTAGCCCTTTGGCTTCCCCATTTTTTTTCTGATTAACGATAGAGAGGCTTAGCGTTTAAGCGCGAGATACTTATGCAATTTAATTTTGAAGTCTTGGAACGTGATGGTTCTGTAACATTGTTGAGCGCTGAGATTCACAGCATGATCATTGCTGGTTGGGCGGGTCGAAATCATGAAGCGATTGAGCACCACATTGAAGAACTGGCAGCAATTGGCGTACCCCGACCCAGTCAGGTACCCTTGTTTTACCGAGTCTCATCACTCTTGCTAACCCAAGAGGCTGATATTGAAGTCATCGGTGAAAAAAGTTCAGGTGAAATTGAAGTGTTGTTGTTTGCGCATAATGGCCAAACTTACTTAACGTTAACATCTGACCACACTGATCGTGGCCTCGAAACGGTTAGCGTTGCATACTCTAAACAAGTTTGCCCAAAACCAATGGGTCGTCAAGCTTGGCGCTTCGATGATGTTGCGACACATTGTGACGATTTACAAATACAGTCTTTTGTTATAGAGCATGGCCAGCGCGTAACATATCAAGATGGCAACTTAGCAGCGTTATTGCCACCAACCGATCTGATGCAAAAATATTTTTCTGCAACAACTATGCAAGACGGCTTTGCAATGAGCTGTGGCACAATAGGCACACAGGGTAGTATTCGCCCAAGCGAAGCCTTTTATATGACGATAACTGACCCTGTTTTAGGCCGTAATCTTCAACATCAGTACCATGTAAAAAGTTTACCTGAGGTTGCATAATCAAAAATTTGAATTGTTATTCAACCCATTTTTTTAAGCAATTTTTATGTTGACGAGCTTATATGCCCACAATCAACGTTAAACCAATCAATCAAAGTTGTTTACAAAAATTGGCAAAAGCATGGCCTGTGCCCATTGAGGCTGCAAAAAATACACAAGCATTTATCTCACCAAACAGTGATTTTTGGCACGTACATGATTTCGAACCAGGCAAGGGCGGTCAAACCGAAGTGCTGTGGGTAACGTATCGACCTAGATTATTGACAATTTCTGGCTTGGAAGTGCATTGGTATACAGAGCAAGCGGTCGTTCCGTTGGGTTCTGCACCGTTGACCCAAGTTCGCCCAACCCCTCTTTTTAGCTCGTTTTAAGTCAGCTGAGCTTGAAATACTTTGTTAGCGATTTTCCAACCATCAGCTGTGTTGAGTAAAACAAAGTAATCAATAAAAGTATTGACGCCATGAATCAGAGTGATGCGTGCGCAGGCTGCGTTGCCTGCCACTTCTAACCAATCAATTGTGAGCTTGCGTGTCGCTTCGTCAGCTGCAGGTTGTTGCTTAAAACGCTCACAATAAAAATCTAACGACCATGAAGTCAGTACACCGTCACGTATTGATCAATATGAGCTGTTGGTAAAAAAGCCTCGCGCATGTGTGCCACATCGTCATGTGCGTGACCTAAAAAATATTGTTCAATTCGTTGACTCGCGGCCAACTGATCTGGCTTTAATGCGTTTTTGTTAAAGATGATTGATGGTTGGTGGGTTGCTTCATGCAAGGTGACTTTTAAAATTGTATACAATTTATATTAAAACAGTATTTTGAAAGTAACGCTAGATGTAATGATGCACCTGGGTTAGTTACAATCGCCACATTAAGATGCTAATGACACTATTTTTTTTAAGAGCTTGTTCAACTGAACCCTTGGGGCAACCCATGCAAGTGTCAAAATTATCTTAACTAGACATTGTCATTAAATGACGAATGACGAATGACGAATGACGGTAAAAAAGCGTTTTTTTACTCTTGAGTTTTGATTTGTCGTACTGGCAGTCGAACGGGTCGCGCTGCATTGGCACTCAGCGAAATGGGTTTTACCAATGTGCGACATGTACCCGTGGGCATGATTGGCAGTTATGCCGGCGCTGGCTGGATAGAGCAGGGGTTGCCAGTTGATACTTGTAAGAACTGCTAATTGATAATCTTCCCGACTTGAACGGCAGGGCTTGTGTCGCATCTTGGTCAACCAAAAAACGCTAATTAAAAAAATCTAGGCTAAGTTGCGCGCTGGGTGCACTGACTACCTTTCTTTTGGTGTGCCCAGTTCGACCAACAGGCCGCTTACGCGAACCGTGTTTTTCGACAATGGCTGCTTTGCCGGCCCGAACAGTAGGTTCGCTGCGCCTTTCATAAAGTCTTGTTTTGGCTAATCTTGTTGCAAGCGATAAGTCAACGATAGGTTCTACAATATCTTGCCCCACTTTGACCTGTGCCAATTGTTGAATATTGGGTGGCATGCGCCAGGGTTCGAAAATCCACGCATCGGGTACTGTGCGCAGAGCGGGCAACCATTGACGCACGAAACGACCACTGGGGTCGTGGTCTTGGGCTTGTTTAATCGGGTTATAAATGCGCGTAACGTTGATGCCTGTGGTGCCAGACTGCATTTGCATCTGGCTCCAGTGAATGCCGGGCTCATAGTCTAAAAATTGCGTTGCCAACCAATGCCCTACTTTAGGCCAGTCTAACCAGAGCGGGTAGGCTGCCACTGACACCAACATGGCTCGCATACGAAAATTCAACCAACCTTTTTCACGCAACATCATCACACTGGCATCAACCATAGGCCAACCGGTTCTACCCGTTTTAAGTGCTTCAAAATGGCTTTCTTGCCAGTCTTGCCTCAGTCCTTGGTAGCCCGCGTGCATATCTTGACATTCGATTGAAGGTTCGTCTTCAAGCTTTTGAATAAAATGACAATGCCAGTACAGTCGGCTCATAAAAGCGCGTAAACCCTGCGCTTGACGTTGAGAAACCATCGGGTTGTTGGCTAAGTGGTCGCGCGTGGTTTGCACCACGTCTTTCATGGAAATACAGCCCCAAGTCATGTAAGCCGACAACCTTGAACAGGCCGTAGTAGCTGATAGGGGTGATGAAATACCCCCTCGATACTGAGCGCTACGGTCTTCTAAAAAACTATTTAATACGTCCCATGCCCTTCGGCTGCCCCCCTTTAGTCGTTTAGGTGGGTCGTGCGGGCCTAAGCCAAATATTGAGGGCGAGGGCGGTTCAACGTGATTGATTAAAACCTTGGCATCAATGGCTGCCACAGGTATTTCAAACCGAGCCTCACGAAAGAACTTTTCCCAACTGCTTTGCCATTGATTACGGTTATGGGGCCCACGTGTTACGCCAAACTGTTGATACTGGTGCCAGGGCAAATGACGTGCTTTGCACCAGCGCGCCACATTTAGATCACGTGTATAGGTTATGGCATTACCCGTTTCTTGATGCGAGTAAAGATTATCAAAGGGTTTAAGAGCATGCAGCTTAGTTAAGCATTCGGTCGCTTCACCGACCAATACATGAAGTTGCAGGCCTATTGATGCTAGATCACCCTTCAGATCAGCTAAACTTTCTTGCACGAACTGATAATGTTGAGTCGCTGCATCAGGCGCCGACCAGACAACGGGTTCAATAATGTAAATACACGTTACAGGCCCTAAGCGCGTTGCATGCCATAGAGGCGCATGGTCGCTTATGCGTAAATCTCGTTTGAACCAAACTATTGAATGTGCCATGCCGTGATCATAATTGAGAGCATCTCGCTATGGCTAAATAACCGTCGGGGCGAGTGCCTTTAGTCAGTCAGCTTCAACCCACGCTCGTATTCAACTAAAATAATGACTATGGCCACAAAACTAAGCAGTATTACCCGCTGGTTACGAGAGTATCGGGTGATTTCTCGATACAAATTTCAATGGTTCTTAGCGGGTGTGTTTTTGCTACTAGCGGCTGGCGCAACATTAGCCGTACCGTTAGCGTTTCGCAATTTGGTCAACACTGGCATCACCAGTCAAGCGATTAACCAACAATTCATTAATTTACTCATTTTGGCAAGCGTATTGGCTGTGATGACAGCAGGTCGGTTCTACACCATGTCTTTGTTGGGCGAGCGAGTGGTGGCCGACATTCGTCAACGTGTGTTTGCAAATGTATTGCGCCAAAGCCCCGAGTATTTTGAGACCTTAAAAACCGGCGAAGTGTTGTCACGATTAACCAGTGACACAACCTTAGTGCAAACATTGGTGGGTTCAAGTATTTCAATTGCGTTGCGCAGCATTGTAATGTTGATCGGTGGGGTCACCATGATGTTGATCACCAGCCCTTGGTTAGCGGGCACGATGGTCGCCTTACTATTGGTTATTGTGTTGCCCCTTTGGGCCTTGGGTCGTTATGTACGCAAAATGTCGCGCACCAGCCAAGACAAAGTGGCTGATACCAGCGCCTTAGCAGGCGAAGTTTTAAATGCCATCACAACGGTGCAAGCCTTTGTACGTGAACCCTATGAAAATAAACGTTACGAGGGTGCCGTAGAAATCGCGTTTAACGAAGCTAAAAAGCGCATTACTCTGCGTTCAATTTTAACGGCCACAACCATTATGTTGGCCTTCTCGGTCATTGTGTTCGTGTTGTGGATGGGTGCGCAGCAAGTAACCGCGGGTCAAATGTCTTTAGGCGATTTAACTCAGTTTGTGTTGTACGCCGTATTCATTGCGGGCTCAATTGGTGCATTGTCTGAAACTTGGGGCGACTTGCAACGTGCCGCAGGGGCGACAGAACGGTTAGTAGAACTGATGCAGGCTGAGCCTGCTTTAAAAGACTTTGATTCAGTTGAAAACCAAAACGTACACTTGGCACGCAGTAAAGAACAAGTGGTTCAACAAGTGGGTCATCTGAGCGCGCAACCGCCAGTCTTGAATCAGCCGGTCGCCATTGCCTTTGAAAACGTGACTTTTGCCTACGCTTCAAGGCCTGACTTTGCAGTGATGAATCACCTTGATTTGTCTATACCCCAGGGCGCGCGTTATGCCTTAGTGGGCCCCTCGGGGGCAGGTAAAAGCACCTTGTTTGCCATGTTGTTACGCTTTTATGAGCCTACCCAAGGGCAAATTAAAATCTTAGGTCGTGACATATCGAAATGGCCTGTTAACGAGTTACGTAATCTAGTCGGTATTGTTCCTCAAGACCCCGTTATTTTTGCAGCCAGTGCATTAGAAAATATTCGATACGGTCGTCTTGATGCGACCAAAGATGAAGTGATCGCGGCAGCCCAAACAGCCCATGCGCATGGGTTTATTTCAGAGCTTCCAGAAGGTTACGACAGCTTTTTAGGTGAACGCGGCGTACGCCTTTCAGGGGGTCAAAAGCAACGCATTTCAATCGCACGAGCGATTTTAAAGAACCCCGCCATCTTGTTGCTTGACGAGGCCACCAGTGCCTTAGACGCTGAGTCAGAGCGCGAGGTGCAGTTGGCCCTAGACACCGTGCTACCGGGGCGAACGTCATTAACGATTGCCCATCGCTTGGCAACCGTACTTAAGGCTGATCGTATTTTGGTTTTAGAACACGGTGAAGTGCTTGAGCAGGGGCGGCACACAGAGCTTATGGCACTGAATGGGCTTTATGCACGTTTGGCAAAGTTGCAGTTTGCTTAAGCGTTTAATAAAGACATTTAACTTATCTATGGGTTAGAAGAGCATTTGATATGGTAAGGTCATTAACAGTAGTCCCAGATCAATCAGTAAAAAAAGAAAATACCATGATTAAAAAATGGCTAGAGTCTTATGTTGTTGCGGCCTTAGCTATTATTCTCTTTTTGCCCGTCGCAATTCGCAATTTAAAGGGCCTGGCATTTACAAAATGCGTCAACTGAATCGCAAGCGGAAGTTGACAAAGATTGGAATAAACTCTCGGTTGACGTTGATACCATCAAAATTATGGCAACCAAAACTTAACCTCAAATTCAACAACTGTTCACCATTTCAATGGCTTCAGAAACATTCGCACTAAAAACTGTTGCACCCAATATATTTGACGCCTATGCCAACCCAAATATTTTGCTCTATTTGGTGCTGGGAAATCTTTTATCTTCTGATCTTTGGCGTTTATCTGAAAAAATTCAAAATCGAGTGCTTACTGATTCTGGGCGAACTTCATTAGACCCTTCAACCATAGTTAGGGCCATACAAGAGCAAATTAATCGTAGCTTCACACATTTGCATATTGCTCAAGTCAAGCAAGTGTATGGTGAGCTCGATCTTGTTGCAGAGCGAGCGCGGTTGGGTCAAAAAACCGTCGATTCTGCGCTATTGCAAATTATCAGTCACTTTGAGTTGTGCATTGCCAATGGGTTTATTCCTGAGTCGGCACTGCGCCCCTCCCTTGATGCTATTGAAGCAGGGCGATTTCCAGCTTATTTTTATAGTAATTTTGACATGGTACGAGCCAATCGCAAGTTGCTAGGCAGTGGTCGTTCGGCGCCCCTTGGGTTGACATCTTGTGTTGATGAAACGGCAATATTTGCGGCGTTAGCCATGACACTACCGTTGGGCACAATCAAAAACGTTGTGGCCTTAACAAGCCCAAATCATACGACTGCATTCGGTTGGAACCATGACGGTACACCTTGGTGGTTTTATGGCAAAAACAAGCTCTACTTTGCGCAAGACTGGCAAAACAGCGTAAAAGAAAAAGCAGGGGGTGACGCACAATTGGCGTTTAACCAAGTCATGAATGATATGGGGCGAATCATCTCTGTAGCGGGTACGTTTGACCTTACAACAGGGCAGACAAACCTTATTGAGGCCCATATCAACGAGATCGCTCAAAAAATGGACGAACTGTTTGGTGTTCGGTTGCAACAGTTGCAAACAGGTTTAAACCACGCCAGAATACTTTTGCCTGAAGACCCTCTTGCGCCCTACTTAAGATCATTATTAAGTAGTCAAAACATTAGCGTTGTGCAGAAAACGTTAGAACAAAGTCAAGACCCTGCGTGTGAGGTTGTACTGTATTCATACCGTTCACTTAACGTAAAAACCCCTTATTTTTATCTTAAAGCAGCACGCGAGCAACCCAACAGCAAAGCGCTAGCAAAGACTTTGTCGACAGTTGAGCAGGCCTTGGCAATTGTGCGTGGTGTAGTGGGGCACGAGTCTGTCTTTCAAGACAGAAACCGTATTGCCATGCCAGATGAAACGCTTCGTTTTGGTACCGGCAGTGACCGAGACAAGGCATTATTGCTTCACGTGTTGCTAGAGCATTTACCAAAACCCCCAACAGCTACGTATAGCGTTGTTTCAATCTTCATGAGCGAGGCCAGTTATGTGTGCTTTGGTGATCGCATCATTGAACTGCCTAGTCTAAAAGAGGTTGCTTTGCCTAACGAGCCTATTGTTTTAAGACTTGCAGACTGAAACCTAAGTGATGAAACAACACATTTTGATTCGCGAAAAGCCTATAGTGCTTTGCATTGCGATGATGGCTTTTACGTTTCAGTTTGATGCCATGCTCATAACAGTCGCATTGCCAGATATGGCACGCGAACTTAATGTGTCTATCAGCACTATTTCTTGGGTACTTTTACTGTATTTGATTGCCGCAACGGCTGTCTTTGTACCGGTCGGCAAGCTAGCTGATCGACTCGGTTTAAGAATGGTTAGCTTGGTGGGGTGTATGGTTGGCGCAGTCGGAACCTTGCTCTGCGGAATAGCCCCAAGTATTGAATGGCTATATTTTGGACGACTTATTCAAGGTGCGGGGTGCGGCGCCATGGTCGCAACAGGCTATGCAATGATGCCTACTTGGGTGAGCCGCACCCGAACGGGCTGGGGTTACGGTGTTCAATCGCTTGGGGCGGGCGTCGGCATGATGGCGGGTGCACCCGTGGGTGGCTTACTGTCTCACTATCTGCCTTGGCAATGGATATTTCTTGCAACATTACCTTTATTTTTGTTGCTCACTTGGTTTGTGTGGCGGGTGATTCCAGATGCTTCACATCAGACTTTGGTTCGCAATAAACCGATTAATTGGACAATCATCGCTTTATTTACATTTGCCTTGACAGCATCTGTTTTTGTTCTGGGTTTTGGCGCGGTATTTGGCTGGCTTTCACCCCCCATTACGTCTGCTTTAGCGGCCATTTTAGTGATGGTTCTGACAATGTGGTGGTTCGCTCGTCGAGGTCAGGCTTTATTTGCAAGGGCGCTTTTTCAGTCTCAGACAATGGTTCTTGCACTCATGGCAATGTTCATATTTGCAGCTTTGGTGGGTGGGGTGCGTTTTACACTGCCTTTTTATTTGGAAGTGGCTTGTGGTTTTGGTATTCTTTTAACGAGCGCCCTGATGTTGGCCTACCCAATAGGTTATGCCCCAGTGAGTTTTTTTGCAGGTCAATTGGCAGATCGATGGGGGTCACGAAGGGTCATTCTTGCCGCGGCAACAATCACTGCAATCACTTCTCTGGTTTACGCCCCGATCAGCTCGTTGCACAACATGTGGTTAGCGGGTTTGTTTGTGTTGGCATTTGGTGTGTGCACTGGGCTTAATTTTGCACCATGTAATCGGCTCATCATGAACACTGTGCCCGTCAATATGCGTGGTGAAGCCGGTGGCTTATTGTCGGTGGTTTTTAATTTAGGTACCTTAGTAGGTGTTGTGCTGTTTGAACAGTCATTAGCATGGAGCCCAGCACTCGCCTTACAGGCACTAAACGTAAATGATAACCGCTCTGGTGTTGTTCAAGCCGCAATCGATATGCAGTTTTCTCAAAGTTTTATTTTGCCGGCTATGCTTTCAGCTGCGATTGCACTGCTTGTATTTAAAACGCGTGACACGGCAACATCACCATAAACATTAGGGCTTATTAAGCGCATACTGCCAAAGGTTAGGTCGTCAATGACGCAGCGCACGCAATTCAAGCATCATTTCCAAACAAGTCACGTGTATAAACTTTATCAATGACATCGGCCAGTGCTGAGCTATGGCGATTAGTCATAATAACGTCTGCTTCTCGCTTAAACACTTCAAGTTCTTTTACAACCCTAGAGTTGTAAAGCTCATTTTCAATTAATTCAGGCTCATACACAATAACGGTTATGCTTTTGGCTTTAATGCGCTTCATCACGCCTTGTATGCTTGATGCGCGAAAATTGTCTGAGCCTGCTTTCATGATCAAGCGATACACACCCACGACTTTAGGGTTGCGGCGCAAGATTTCTTCCGCAATAAAATTTTTACACGTGGTGTTGGCAGACACAATGGCGTTAATCAGCTCTTGCGGTACATCAGAGTAGTTTGCCAACAGCTGTTTGGTGTCTTTGGGTAAGCAATAACCCCCATAGCCAAAGCTAGGGTTATTGTAGTGTTGACCAATGCGCGAAGGGTGTAAGTTGTCGTAAAGGGCACGACCTTCGCGTAAAAATTCAGGTGAAAAATTAAAGACGTGCTGGGCTGTGAAGAAACGGCCAACGCACGCTTAGAAGATTCAAAGCACTTTATTCATAAAGCCTAATAGGTGATTGTGCAACAATAAGAATTGACTCAGCCGATATTCTGTCTTCACCTTTAAACGGGTTGTCTAGTGAGATAGTGGCTGCAAAAATAAAAGATACTGTAATAATCTGTACCGTGATTGCAATAAATCTGAACCAAGTAAATTGTGTCAACATCAGTGCAGAGATAATTAATATGCCAAGATAACCCATATTGCTTGTAAGCAAAAATTGGGGTGCTAATTGTTCACCAGACATTAAAATACGGCTGCTTCTAGCCTCAACAATTGAGGCAGAGGTTTTTAAAATTTCACTATAAATCGCTAACTCTTTACCTGTTATTGGGTTAAGGCTTTGTAAATTAGCGCGCAACCGTCTTTGGAATGTAAGCGTAATGGGGCTACCTTGGCTTTTTTCCAGGTGAGGCCATTCGTCATTGACGATTGACAATGCATATTTACGTAAGTCTTGACGCAGTATTGTTGATTCGTTATTGTCATACAAAGCCAAAAGCACATCTAAAGACTTTATTTCATTGGCTTCAGACACAACGTTTTGTTGATATTTATCTGCTGTTTCACCTACGTTGGCTAATGAATAACCGAGGGTTAAAAATGTAATGGTAAACAGTGCTGCATGCAGGCCAGATATGAAGTCAGCATCGTTATCTTGAATGACAAAGCGCGGTAAAAATTTACGTAAAATAAAATATAGACTGTAAGTAAAAGCTAAACCTATCAAACAATAAAACATCATGATGTAGGTGTAATGTAAATTATTTAAAAAGCTCATATTTTGCTCATTTTTAGCGATAATTAAAAATATAAATACGAATAGTGGTGAGTATTTAATGCAGTACAATTTTAATGTTTGTTGTTTGTTGTTTGTTGTTTATTGTTTGATGTTTAGTGTTTAGTGTTTAGTGTTCGGTGTTCAGTGTTTGATATTCAGTGTTCAGTGTTCAATGTTCAGTTTTTTTATTTTAGGTGGAATGTTCATTTAGATAGAATGTGCAGTGACTTCTTTCATTTCATTCAATTTGGTTTCTGCATCTTTTTTAACCGAATTCAACGCATTCTTTAAATTAAAATAAAAGCGCGCATTGTTAGCGAATAACCAGGTATTAAAAATTTGTTTTTCGTAATATTTTATAGCTTCTAAAATAATAACAACCTCTTTTTTTGTCGTCGCTACCAAAATCGCCTCATCTAATTCTCGTAAATTAATAAACATTTTGTTCATCGAGCTTTCAGATGGAAATACCCGTGCGGCTATCAGAATTTTATAGGCTGGATAAATAATTACAAAAAAAGCAAGAACATAGGCCCAAATATTTTCAATAATGCTGGCTAACCATACCGGTAAATAAGCAAAAACCTCTGGCGTACCATGAGCGTAGAAGCGTTTAGCTATTGAACTTAACGGGAAGCTTTGATCTAAATTCCTTGGAAAATACCCCGGTTCTGCAAAAAAAGAACGGTTGCTTGAACCCAGCTCTTGCGCCGCAAGAAGATACGCCCACTGAATGGCTGGGTGTGTATCTTTTTCGATCAACAAGGTGGTTGTTGAAGCCAAAATCGAAATATCTTCACTCGGGTAAACGGTATCTAGCCGAATAGAACCTTTAGGTATAACCAGTTTTTGTAAAAAAGGGCGTTTTTTGACATACGCATCAGCTAACGGAAAACTTAATATTTTTATGTCTTGATCTGCCAACAACATTTGTATAGTGCTTGATCGATAATCATCAACAATAAATGCCGCATCAATTTTTCCAGCAATCAACTGCTCGGCAGATTCTTTAAAGGTTAACTCAACAATATTGTCAGCATGTGGCGACGATTTTTGATTCAACTCATATAGGTTTCTAAAGAGTTTGTTTGTTATGTTGCCTGCTGGGCCAATTGCAATTTTCTTTGTAGAAAAATACTCAAACGGATCTAAGGTTTGAATTGCTTGGCCTTTATAAAATACCCAGATGGGGCTGTATTGAATGCTACCCAGTGAAACCAGTTCGGGGTAATCTACAGCCGATTCAACGCCAGCAGTTAGAAAGCTTGCATTGACCAAAGATGATTTACTGTCTAAGCCCTGCAACCCTTCACCCAAGCCAGAGGTGGGTACAAGTTCTAAATGAATACTGTTGCGTTTAAAAGACGCTTGAAATCTTTCAGAAATTCTTTTGTACGATGACCCATCTTGACCCGTTGCAAGGTAAGTATTGTTTGGTGGAAAAGGCTTTATATAAAAAATAAATGCAACGATTGCTAGTAAAAGAATTAAGCTAACAAGCCCATAAAACCGAATTGTTCTTACCCAGCCAAGTATTTCTTTCAAAAAGAATTTTTTTAAATATCTTTTAAAATATTGAATCATGTTGGTTACGCTGTAGTTCATGTTGGGCCTAGAAATCTTTTGAGTGGCTTGTGTTTAGTCTTCATCTATTGAGTAAATAAGTGCTGCCTGCGTTAACTTGCCAGAAAAAGAATATACCTTTTCATTATTCGTTTTGGTGATGGGCGCGGGCATTTCTTTTGAGCTCAACACCACTTCATCACCAAATACACCCAAAAGATTTACTCGGCAACCTCGGTGAAGCTCTAAATACGACGCACCGTCATCTGTTTCTAGATCAATTAAGTCTCGGTCTTTAACGCTTGATTTAATGACCTCTACCTTTAAGCTTTTTAAAATTTCTACTCGGCTGCTACTGATGTTGATACCATCTTCAATGGGTGATATCACTTCTAAATGCATGATGCGTACATGTGAATTTGTAAAATCAATGCCGTCATCTGCAGAGTGGTGAGATTTTATTGCTTTTATTGACCATTCACTGGGCCCAACTCCAAGCACCGAAAGCCCGTCAACTTCATCGTTTAAGTTGCCGTCAACATTTGGTTGATGGGTTTCAAATTGATCTGAGCAACCGAGATAGTGGGTTGCAATGAGATCTGCAGAAAAACGAGACAGTGGTTTTTTTCGATTTGATTTAACGTGAATACCGTCTTTGCTTGCATCTGCGTAATTGCCTATGAACCAAATGCCACCGTTATTGGCGTGATTTACAGGTTTGAAGTTTTGATCAGCTGCTTTAAAATATACGCGCTCAGCTTTTAGCTTTGAACCCTGGTTAAAAATCAGTGCTGATCGTTTAATGCAACTTTTTTCAAAAATGCCATTGACTAACAAAATAGTGGTCTGATCTTCAATAGTTAATTTAACTTTTTTGTTAACGCGCACCTCACCCAAAACTATATAAATATTATTTTTAAAAAGTATTTTGTTTTTGCAAATACGGCTTGGCAAAATTTTTATAGTTTTCATATTTCACTTAGGGTTTATCTAAATGCCGATTAAAAACACTTGCTAGTTTTTACGCTTTAAAAATGTTGGATTAATTTTTAGAGCACTAAATTTGCAACATAAGTCGCATATTTAAAGTATATTCGCACTCATGGAAAGTTTAATCGCTCAAATCGGTCTTGCTCTCGTTGTGTTTGCTTCAACAAATATAGACGATATTTTGTTGCTGACAGCCTTTTTTAGTGATCCAAAACTTCGCGTTAAAGCCATTGTGATTGGTCAGTTTTTAGGTATTGGTTTACTCGTATTGGTAAGTGTCATTACAGCAGTGTTGGCACTTTCAATACCGCCGGCTTGGTTGGCATTGCTAGGTATTCTTCCCATCGCGCTCGGTTGCTACAAATTGTACGAACTTTACAAAAATAAGCAGGTAGAGAGCGAAGAAGCTGAAAATAAATTAAAAGACAATATTATTGCCTCAGAACACCAAGCAGCTAAAAACTTTGGTTCTCAAGCATTAAGTGTGGCATCAGTGACTTTAGCCAATGGGGGTGACAACTTAGGTATTTACATCCCTATTTTTACAGCGCATTCTAATGCTTTGACTGTTTTTGTTATTGTTTTTGCGATCATGACAGCAGTTTGGTGTCTGTTGGGCTACGTAATTGTTAATAATCGTGTTTTAGGTTCAACAATTCGAAGGTACGGCCATAAGATTTTACCTTTTGTTTTAATTTTGCTAGGCCTTGATATTCTTTTTGATCTCTTATGAACCTTGTATTAAATTGAAGGCTAGCCACGCTCAATAAGGTAGTACAACTTTTTTTATAAGAAAATGTTGCATGATAAGTAAACACAAACATTTAAGCATGAACTAGAGAGCGCCCGTTTAGGTTTGCTTATGCATAGCCTTCAAACCCTAAACTAATCGAGTTAGTTAAGATTAAGTTCCATAAAGTGCCAGTAAGGAAATAGTTGAGCGGGTGGCTCTGCCCCTGCATAGGCATGACATTTAACGAAGCCGTGAGATGTGTACATAGACTGCGCGTGTTTCATAAAAATACCCGTGTCTAATTTAAGCTTGATAAAGCCACCTTCGCGAGCGTCTGAAATGAGTTTTTTAAGCATGGTCTTGCCGAAACCCTGCCCACGATGCTCAGGTTTGCTATAAATTCGAACGATTTCAGCATCGCCATTTGGCAGCTTTCTTAAGCCACCCATAGCAACAGCTATGTTATCTTTAATGAGTAAATAAAATTTTGCATCAACCTGATCGTTAGGGCAAATAAAATCTGCGGCGGTTGTAATGTAAGTTTCTAAAGGCATACCCACAATATCGCTGATTGAAAAATGACAAACCTTTTGAATTTGTTCATTCATCCAATAAAAATATTCGTGTGTCATTTCTGTAGCGCTTTTTTTCCAATCAAGGCTATGAGCGTTTACAAATTTTAAACTATTCATTTTATGCTTACAAAAATTACTCTTTACTGACGCTTATAGTCTGTACAAGCAGCCACACCGCTTTTGCCATCTGAACTAATCGTGTGCGTATAGCAAACCTCAAGCGTGTCTTGCCCAAGAAGCTCAAAATAGCCAACGCCATCGCTATCTACAAAAACACCACTTTTCATGTTTGAACGAATTGCACCTGCAAGTAGTTCTTTGTGATTTTTTGATTCTAAATAACCAGCAAAGTTTTGACCCTTTACTTTGTCAATCACAATGGTGAATTCACTATTAAAAAACTGTACATTGTTATTTGATTTATTGCCATGATGCTGATCTGCACCGATCACTGCCGTGTTAGATAGCCCTTTCCACGTGCCTATTAAGCTGTTTGCACCTTCAGCGAGTGCTACATTCGTCATGGCCACAGCACAACAAACACCTAGGCTAAATTTTAAGAGCGTCATATAAGTTCCCATAAGATTTTTTAAAGTTATTTGATTTTAATTCTTTAGACATCGAGATTGCATACTTTTGCGTTGAACTCAGTAAAGTCTTTGACCATTTCTGCTAGGCTTAGAGGCGCAAACCTGTCAGGCTTGCCTGCGCCGGTAGCACAAATATACATGATGAAATTTGGGTGAACCATGCTTGAGGGTGATACGCTAAAGTCTGTACTCATGTCGACGATGATTCCACCATCAAGTCAAGATTGCTAGTTAAACAAGCCAAATAATGCTGACTTTTAATTTATGAAAACGCTCACTCAAACCATGCTTTCAAGCATACCCTTAAAAC
>Ga0209702_10003297_pt1 | contig 25724 bp, 23 predicted proteins | sample FRY01_FD_187210 | JGI IMG/M metagenome (GOLD analysis project Ga0209702, IMG submission 187210) | Freshwater microbial communities from Lake Fryxell liftoff mats and glacier meltwater in Antarctica - FRY-01 (SPAdes) (version 2) | ecosystem: Environmental > Aquatic > Freshwater > Ice > Glacier... | reverse complement strand
AACGTGAGCGCATGTCTGAAGTAAAAAGAATTTCAGGTGCATTTACGGGGGCTTATGTTTTACACCCGTTTACACATGAAAAAATTCCTGTTTGGGTAGGCGATTATGTCCTAGCGGGATATGGAACAGGTGCTGTAATGGCTGTTCCTGCTGGAGATCAGCGCGACTGGGATTTTGCTAAGCATTTTGGATTGCCAATTCCTGCCATTAATGAAGGAGTTGATATTTCTAAGGAAGCCAATCCTAACAAAGAGGCGCGCATGATTAATTCTGATTTCCTAAATGGACTTACAGGTTATCAGGCAATTACAAAAGGTGTGGAAGTAATAGAAACAAAAGGAATTGGGAAAGGGAAAGTGAATTTCCGCCTGCGCGATGCTGGGTTTAGTCGCCAAAGATATTGGGGAGAACCATTCCCGATTATTTACCGCGATGGAGTTGCATATCCGCTTGATGCTTCTGAATTACCGCTGGAACTTCCTGTTTTGGACGATTTCAAACCTACAGGACGACCAGAAAGCCCGCTCGCAAAAGCAAATGATTGGGTTTTAACACCAAAAGGAATGCGCGAAACCGATACAATGCCTGGTTATGCTGGTTCTTCTTGGTATTTCTTGCGTTACATGGATGCCAAAAATCCAGATGCCTTTGTTGGAAAAGAAGCCGAATCGTATTGGCAAGATGTTGATTTATACATCGGTGGAACAGAGCACGCCGTCGGTCACTTGTTATACGCGCGTTTTTGGCAGAAATTCTTGTTCGATCGAGGATTTGTTTCGAAGGCCGAACCGTTCAAGAAACTGATCAATCAAGGGATGATTTTGGGACGTTCGAATTTTATTTATCGCGTTGTCGGAACCGATAAATATGTTTCTAAAGACATGTTGGACGCTCATCCAGAATTGAAAACCAATGCAATTCATGTCGACGTAAACATCGTTCAAAATGATATTCTTGACCTTGCTGCTTTTAAAACTTGGAGGGAAGAAAATAAAAATGCCGAATTCATCCTAAACGATCAAGGTCAATACCAATGCGGTGTTGAAGTTGAGAAGATGTCTAAGTCTAAGTTCAATGTTGTAAACCCTGATGATATTATTTCTCATTTTGGCGCCGACACATTGCGTTTATATGAAATGTTCCTTGGTCCGCTAGAACAATCAAAACCTTGGAATACCAACGGAATTGAAGGTGTTCACCGTTTCTTGAAGAAGCTTTGGAACTTGTTTTACGACGATCAAGGCAATTTGAAATTGGTTGACAATGAACCCACTGAGAAGGAATTGCGCACGCTTCACAAGACAATTCGCAAGGTTGAAGAGGATGTTGAACGTTTTTCATTCAACACTTCTGTCAGTAATTTCATGATTTGCGTGAATGAATTAAGCGAGCAAAAATGCCGAAATCGTTCTGTGCTTCGAGAATTATTGATCGTGCTTTCGCCTTATGCGCCTCACATTGCAGAAGAGTTATGGCATGCTATCGGCGAGGCTGGATTTGTTGTCAACGCTGAATTTCCGGATTGGAATGAGGATTTTATTCGCGAAAGCAGCATTAGCTATCCAGTTGCGTTTAATGGGAAGACCCGTTTCACGATGAATTTGCCAGCTGATATGCAAAAAGAGGAAGTCGAAAAGGCTGCATTATCTCACGAAGAAGCTGCAAAATGGCTCGATGGTGGACAACCAAAAAAGGTAATTGTGGTGCTTGGAAGAATGGTGAATGTAGTTTTATAATTACAATCCGTTCCACGTAATTTCTAATCCAAAAACTGTCAATCGGTCATTTCTCGGTCGATTGATTTCTTCTTGTATCATTATAAATGCTCCGAGTGTAAGCTTGCGCGATAGGTTGTAATCAGTTCCCGCTTTGATTCTAAAACGGTCAATTCCTATAAAACTAGGAACAGCATCATCTTGAATAAGAATTCGAACTTCGGCACTAACAAATGGTTCCCAAAAGCGGTTGATTTTATAGTTGACTTTTGCCGATTGGCGAGCATATAATTCAGGAATACTTTGTGTTTCATCAATAAAACCGTATCCGTTTCTCTCGTATTGAAAGCGGGAGCGCAAAAGGTATCTCCAACGTGCTTGTTTAATTCGAAAGATTGCATCCAAGGTAACTCGGTTACGATTTCCCCACCATCGATCGTCAAAATCGCGAATGAAGCGGTATTGAAGTTGAATTCGAAATAGGTCTGAGACATTGTAACGAACGGTAGGTTCGAAAAAATAGCGACCTAAACGACTTGCATTATTCTCCCAACGAGCCTCGTTATCGAGCCCAATCGTCCACTTTTTATTTAAGTCGTGCGAATAAGACGCACTTGCCCAAAAACGCAAGTCTTCTCGTTGCTGCGATTGAGCAAACAATGGAAATAGAATTAGAATTATTAGGAAGCGTTGAATCATTAGACTTTTTGGTCTATGTAATATACCTTGATTAAGGCCGTATCGCGCAGAAAGTCAATTTTGTCGATGCTTATTTTCTTGATGTTTAAGCCTGTACGATCTTTCAAGTCGTTCATTAATAGCTCGCGGTTTTCAGGACGAATCAATTCAATTTTTTCATATTGAACCAATTGCATGCGTTCGGTTTTTATTAAAACGCCACCGTCAAGCAAGAATGCTAAAGCAACAATGATACTATCGATAATGACAATTTCGAGCAGGTTACCTTGATTTACCGAACTTATTAAACCAAGCGTAATAACGATGAATAGATACGTCATGTCGCGAGCTGAAATATCTTCTGTGCGGTAACGTAGCATTGAGAAAATGGCAAACAATCCAAATGCCGCACCCATCGAAAATCCACTTTCGCTATTTAGCAAGTGAGTGATGATGAAAATGGTCACATTGAACATGAAAAACGTGAAGAAATAGTCACTCTTTCGGTAAACTGGGAAATAGATAAAGCGAATAAGGATGATCATTGAAATAACATCAACCAACAATCGCAAAAAGAAATAGAAAGAGAGGTGATCTGAAGCTAAACTGAAAAAGCTGTCAGTGATTGCCATACTAGAAAGCGGAATTAGAAAACTCAACGCAAGCAAAAAGAAAGTGCGACTAGAAAAAAATAGTTTAAGCATAAGTTGGAGCCTGAATGAGTTTTTGAATTTTAAGGAGCATTGGTTTAAACCTGTTAGCAGGTAGGTTTGGAATGGTAGAAATTAATCCTAAACAGTATTTGCTAATGCCTCCTGGTTTTTGGCGAAGTTCACGCAAAGCTTTTAGAGCAGAAGTAAGGTGTTTTTCGCCTTGTTTCACTTCTACAATAACCAGATTACTCATATCGGCACTTCCTTGTAAGCCTTTAAAAATTAGTGAAGTGTCAATGGTGATTCGTTCGTTAACTGTTTTGTTAACCAAAGTAATTCTATCGTAACCGGTTGAAAGCGTCTCAATTAACTTATCGGACGAAAATGGTAATTCAGTACCGAGAAGCTCAATTTCTGCCGCAATAAATTGTTGCGAATTAGGATTTGAACTTATACGTTGCTTCTCCGTTTTTCCTTTGTTGGTTCGCGTTTTTAGCTCGAGGAAAGTAACATCGCTATCGGTATAAATGCGTTTTCTTACTTTCCATCTACGACCAGTTCCATGAAGATGAAGGTTGTATAAATCAAAATTCTCGGTGTCGTAGTATTGAGTTTCGTAATGCATAACTCGCTTACCAACATGTTCTAACATGAAGTATTCTTTTGACAAGGATGCTAAAAACTCATCAAGGGTATCGGCATGTATGAGGTATTTCTTGTCTGTACGGCGCAGCAACTTCACCCTTTCCATTTGGTCAAGACCAATAGATTCGAATAGTTGAAGCGTATGACTAGAAATTGCGGACATTAAAAAGTATACTCGTAAGTGATGCGTGACATAGGAACTCCCGCTGCATCAGTGGTAAGTTTTTCGGTTTTTAAACCGCGCTTATCGTATTGGTAGGTAGTTTTAGAAATGATAGCATCTTCGGCTGAATATTCTATCTCTTCTATTTTATCTCCAAAACGGTTAAATGTGCTAATGCGCTTAACGATTAGCTTGTTGTTTCGATCGAAATCTTCTTCTTTTATTTTATCCGCGCCACTGTAAGTGTTGACAGTTTTTAAAAACTCCGATTTATCAATAACGCGTTTCTGTTTTGGGTATTCTTGAGTTTCTTCAATGGCTAAATCACCTTTGTATAGCAAAGTTTCGCGGTATACAAGCTCGCCATTTGCTTGATATCGTTCTTCTGAAACGAGTTTGCTTTTTTTATCCCAAGCAAGCTTTTCGCGCACATATCTACCACTTTCAACTCCGTTTGTATAGCTGATTTTGGTTTCTATCGCTGCGCGGATATTGTATTCACGAACTTGCTTCTTCGATTGTGCATTTGCGCCAATCGTAAGCAATGAAAATAGCAGTATTAAATAGTTGCGCATCATCGAATAACAACAATATCCTCGGTTGTGACTGTTTCTTTGCGGTCGGTGATTTCGATGGTTGTGCTGATTAGTGAATCTCCTTCAAGAACAGTGCAGCTTTTAGTTACTGAATAAACAGTGTATTTGCCTTTTCTTAAATAAGGAAACCAAAAAACACCATCCGGACCTGTTCTAACACGCTCGCTATAGGAAGGATCGTCACCATAGATGAGGTAAACGTCTTCATCAACTCCGTAAAATTCGGCTTGCTTAATGGTGCAATTACTGTTGTATGATTGAACTAACAGCTTGCCACTAACAGTTGCATCGCCCCCAGGACCAGGTCCTTTGCTACATGAGCTTGCAAAAAGAAAAAATGCTAACATCAGCAAATATCCCACGAAGTGAAACGTGGAAAAAACAAAACGGAACTTCAACATTCTGCGAATATCGAAAATGTTAACGAATTGTTAGCCCCAAATTAAGTCTGTCTTAGTTCGGTAGCTTAGAATTATTGCAAAATCAATCGAGAAGACATGATTTTTCCAGTTTTGTCAGTGATTTTAAATTGATAAACTCCTGGTGTAATTCCGTTTAATTGAATAGAGTGCGTTCCTGTATTCCAAGAATTGTTTTGGATGTAGACTTTTTTCCCGATAATATCAAAGAGCTCTAAGTGTGCATTTTTCATGGGTTCTGAAATGTAGAAACTAACTTGATCTGATGCAGGATTAGGATAAACAGGTAGTTAGGGCTCACTTAAAAAGTTAGAAACACGTCAGATGCGAGACAAAAGGATTTTTTGACGCACAATTAGTACTTCAAAATACTCTTAACGACGCAGATGGCTTGTTACTAGCTAAGCCAAATTCCAGAAAAGAGTAAAAAAATAATTTGTGATGCATGCAATTTGATCAATTTCGTCAAGATTATGGACAGTATATTAAAAATTAAATATTGTAACATTCACAAAATCAAATTTTTGGGGTTTTTAATTGAACCCTCAATAGTGTCTGTCCACAGAGTCAGGAGTTTGAACTATAGAGGCTTCTGATTAGGCGCACGAAGGGCGAAAAAGCGCAGTTTACTTTTGTAAATGAGCATTTTTCGTACTAGTGCAACGACATCAGGAGACTCTATAGACAAACTCTAAATAGAGCACTGAATACATTGCTAGTGAACCAACCCTCAGGCTGCGTATATCCGTTTTCGAGGTCTTCCCAATTTTCAAAGCTATCTGAGAAAAATGGAGCTTGAGCAGAAACACCTGAAGTGATGAACGTAAAAGCGAGAATCAATGAAGCGTGTAAAGTTTTCACATTGTTGGAGTTTAGTTTATATTCTTTGTTGCTCTTAAACCATCTTCGCTGGATCAACCCACGCCGTAAACTGCTCATCAGTCAACAATCCCAATTCGATAGAAACCTGACGAAGTGTTTTACCTTCTTTGTGAGCTGTTTTGGCAATTTTAGCGGCATTTTCGTAACCGATGTGAGGATTAAGAGCTGTTACCAACATCAATGAATTCTCCAAGTGTTGCTTGATAATTGGCAAATTCGGCTCTATTCCAGCTGCACAATTATCATTAAAAGATAGGCAAGCATCACCAAGCAATCTCGCGCTTTGCAATACATTGGCAGCAATAAGTGGTTTAAAAACGTTTAATTCGAAATGACCTGTTGCACCACCAATAGAAGCAGCAACATCATTCCCCATAACTTGAGCGCAAACCATTGTTAATGCTTCCGGCTGAGTTGGATTCACTTTCCCAGGCATGATTGAAGAACCAGGCTCATTGTCCGGAATCACGATTTCACCAATTCCTGAACGTGGTCCTGAACTCAACATTCTAACATCATTCGCAATCTTCATCAAAGCAACTGCTGCACGCTTAAGCGCTCCCGAAACTTCAACCATCGCATCATGCGCCGCCAAAGCTTCAAACTTATTTGGAGCAGTTACAAAAGGATATCTTGTTGATTCAGCAATCTTTTTCGCCACCAAAACATCGTAACCTTTTGGAGTGTTCAAGCCCGTGCCAACAGCCGTTCCGCCCAAAGCAAGCTCTTTTACCATCTCGATGGCATTGTTAATTGCTCTAATTGAATTTGTTAACTGTTGCGCATATCCGCCAAATTCTTGTCCTAATGTTAAAGGCGTAGCATCCATAAAATGGGTACGACCAGTTTTAACAATGTCTTTGAATGCTTCCGCCTTAGTTAAAAGCGTTTGACGAAGCTTTTCCATCCCCGGAAGGGTAACTTCTACAACTTGTGTATAGGTTGCAATGTGCATTGCTGTAGGAAAAGTATCATTGCTCGACTGACTTTTATTTACGTCGTCGTTTGGATGAAGCACTTTGTTTTCGTCGATTAACAGACCGCCATTTATCACATGTGCACGATTGGCAATTACCTCGTTCATATTCATGTTACTCTGCGTGCCAGAGCCAGTTTGCCAGATTACAAGCGGAAATTGATCGTCTAATTTATGCGCTAGAATTTCATCACAAGCCTTTCCAATCATGTCACATTTTTCGGCACTTAAAACACCTAAGTCACGATTGGCTTGCGCTGCAGCTTTCTTCAAATGGGCAAAAGCATAGATAATTTCCTTCGGCATACTTGCTTCAGGACCAATTTTGAAATTATTACGTGAACGCTCCGTTTGAGCTCCCCAATATTTATCTGCAGGAACCTGAACAGGTCCCATGGTATCGTGTTCTATACGAAATGACATACTATGTTGATTTTGTGAATGTTGATCTAAATTTGCGCTTTGCGGATTAATTACTGCGGCGCTAAATTAGAAAACACAGACGGATTGACAATCGATTGAGAAGATCAGTAAAAATTGATAAGACGGTTTTATGATATTAGGAGAATTTCTGGGCATTTAGGGTTCACTCAAAAAGTCAGAAATGGGGCGGATGCAAGGAACAGACATTGACGATGTATATTTAATACTTCGAAATGGCTGTAAAGAAGCAAACGCCGTATTTCTGGCTAGTTTTTAAAATTTTAAATTCATGTGAAAAGTTAATCTTGATGCAAGGATTTTTGCATATAATTGACAAAACTCATGCAATAGCAAAGGTTGTCTCCATGATAAATAACTATCTTAAAAGGAATTAAACGTTTTTGAGTGAACCCTAATTCATTTCAATTGTAGTTGATGTCCAAATTCTCAAATAGGTCATTTTTGAATTGATCTCAAATAGGTTTCTGGAGTCATCACAGAAAGGCTACTCGTTTTGAAATCTTTAGTGTTTCGAGTTACTATAACATGAATTTCCTTTTGAAATTCGGCTGAAAAGTTCTGAAGAGCATCTTCAAAATCATTAAAATCAGAGTTTAGAGCATTCAACACTATTTGCTTATTCATTGTGGCAGTTTCAAGAATATTCAATAGCTTTTTCAAATGATCAATTACCTTATCATGCTTGGCGTTTTTTCTTAAAAGATAATAGAGATTGCTAATAATAACGGGTGTTATATAGCCTGTAATTTCTTTCCCTTCACACAACATTAAGATTTCTGAAGCACTTTCGGAAAATGGTAACCTGTCGAAAAAGAAGTCTAAAATTACATCTGAATCAATTAGAATCTTATTCATAGGCTATAAATACTTCTTTGATAACTGTTCTGTCAATTCCTTTTTATAATCAAAATCATCTGGAAGATTGAATGAGCCTCTTAATTGGCTCACCGTTGCACTCATTTTTACCTCATTTGCATCTTCTTCGATAGTTAATGCTTTGAGGTAATTTTCAATTAAATCAGAAAGACTTCTCTCTTTTTTACGAGCATATATTTTAGCCTTTTCAATAATTGATTGCTCAATGGTTAATGTTAGCTTGGTATTCATGGTTTTTTATGAAGTATAAAGATAGGAAATAATTCACACACGTGTTAGATCGGGTTATTCTATACGTGCATTCGAATTAATTATTAATTGTAACTAATTCTTGTGGGTTAGGTATCAATTGCCCTTAAACACTAAACTATGAGAGCAACAGACAATATCGTGCAGCGCGCAAGTCAACGATTTCCCGAATTTCAAGAGCGATTAAAAAAGGTGCATCAATTACTAGTTATACAGGATCTTTCAGAAAAAACCTTTAAAAATTATACGCCTCAACTTTCTAAGGTTGTTCTTGAATTTGGCTGCATGCCCGAGGATTTAAGCGAGGAGGAATTGCAAGGATTTTTATACAAAGTTTCTGTAAATGATAGAATTCAAGGTTGGAGCACTAAGAAAATGCTCATTTGTGCCCTGAGATTTTATTTTAGAGCAATCGGAAAGCCAGCCCGGGCATTAATTCTTCCTAAAAACCGAACAGATAAACGCATTCCAAAAGTACTTTCCGAAAAAGAGATTAAGCGAGTAATTCTTGCCGCTTCAGACTTGAGACATCGCGTGCTTTTGGCAACTTTATACGGACTTGGAATTCGTGCCGGAGAACTTTTAAATATTTGCTGGCGCGACATAAATTTCGACCGTCGACAAATCATCATCCGTAAAACAAAAGGTGGTGATCAACGAATTTTACCTCTTGGAAAAGCCTTGTTCAAAGGGTTGTTGGCATTAAACCAAATTGCCTGTTCCGATTATGTTTTTGCTTCGCCAAGAACGCGCTCAAAACCATCCTTTCGTTCTATAAAATGGGTAATCGACAAAGCCATGAACGAAATTGGTATTGATTCAAAAGGTATTTCTCCACACGTTTTCCGTCACACGTATGCCACACATTTACTCGAAATGGGACTCGATATTTATTCAGTAAAAAACCTGCTCGGTCACGTTAAAATTGAAACAACACTCATTTATTTACATGTCGCTCAACTGCATCCAAAGGCATCTTTTTCGCCCTTAGATGTCATACTTGGCGAACGAAAGCGGTCAGCTTAATCGCCTAAAACCCGCGAAATTTCATTTAGCTTTGCGTTCAGATTATGGATACGCTTAGCTCCTCAACATTAAGAACCGTCACCGTTAATAGATACATCATGCCTTTGCGTGAAGGTGGCTCTTTGCCCGCTTTGGCAGATGCCGATGATGGATTTAAATATGTCATCAAATTCAAAGGGGCAGGACACGGAACGAAGGCGCTGATTGCCGAATACTTAGGTGGTGAAATTGCTCGTTTGCTTGGCTTGAAAGTGCCTGAATTGGTGTTCGCACAGCTCGATGAAGCCTTTGGCAGGACAGAAGCCGATGAAGAAATTCAAGATTTATTGCAAGGAAGTAAAGGCTTGAATTTAGGAATGCATTTTCTTTCTGGTGCTATCACATATGACCCTGCCGTCACAAAAGTTGATGGAAATTTAGCCTCTCAAATTGTTTGGTTGGATGCATTTCTTACCAATGTTGACAGAACAGCCAAAAATACCAATATGCTCATTTGGCATAAGGAATTATGGTTAATAGACCATGGTGCTACTTTGTTTTTCCATCATTCATGGGATCATTGGGAAAAACACGCCACCAGTCCATTTAGCTATATTAAAGAGCATGTTTTATTAACTTCTGCGGATGCGCTCGGCACAATAGATTCCGAATTCAAATTTAAATTATCACCTAATTTAATGCGCTCTTTAGTTGACCAAATACCTCAAGAATGGCTTCAATGGGAAGGAAGTGGCTTGAGTTCGACTGAAATTCGAGACGTGTATTTTCAATTCTTGACGCGTCGCCTTGAGCATTCGTCTGTATTTATTCAAGAAGCTACCGATGCAAGAGCAGCACGTTTATGAATACTCTGTCATTCGGGTTTTGCCGCGTGTAGAACGTGAGGAATTTATCAATGTGGGTGTGATTGTGTTTTGCAAACGACTCAAATATATCGGTATGCGCTTTCATATCGATTTGGCAAAAATGGCCCTCTTTTCCACGGAGTGGGATGTTGAACAAATTCATCTGAATCTTTCAGCCTTTGAACAAATTTGTAATGGAAGCTCTTCAGAATCTCCTATTGCCAAAGAAGAAATCGCCGAACGATTCAGATGGTTAACCGCAGTTCGCAGTTCGTGCATACAAACTTCGCGACCACATCCAGGATTAACATCAAATCCAGTAGCGACTTTAGAAATCTTGTTTGAAGATTTAGTTCTTTAACAATTCTTTGAACACAAACGTCGGACTCACATAAGCGTTTCTCATAATGCAAAATTTTCGCCACCAAATTTTCGGTCTATCGCTATTCTTATTTGGTTTTAGCTTCGGCTTGAAAGCGAGTTCTAGTTCAGGAGATACAATCTTAAATCAAAAATCTCTTGAGAATCTAATTTTCTAAATAGATTACATTGCATTGGTTCGCCTAACCTACATTCCAAGCGATTCATTGCCCGATGGTGCGTATAATTTATATGCCGTTTATGATCCTTATCCAGAAGCTGTAATAAATACATTGATCTTGGAATCCATATTGCGATAGTCTTTCCGCTCACGCGGGATATGTATTTCGTGTAAAAGCGAATCCTCCGAAAATTCAAACTATCCGTTAAAAGTCCTCAAATCTTAGACTGCCTTCACGAACGATTACGGCCAAAAGGCAATGCAAATGGCATTGTAGAAATTCTTCAGGTAGATTCAGATTCGCCTTTACATCCCGGCGATAGCATAGCCTTCAAAATGCTGCTTTCGCCCGAAGTGCTTAAAGGTGAAGAATTCCAATCTCCATTTACACACGAAATTATCCAAACAAGTGATATCGTTGAATTAGACTTAATCACCAATCGCGAAAGGTATTACATCATCACAAAAAACGGGAAACACCAAGTCTTTGAAACTCCTGCAAGATTGGATGCGATAATGATAGAGGAAAACTGAGCACCCATTTTTGAATGCTCAGTTTAATAATATGAGTTAATCCCAAATTAAACATTAGAAATGTGTAATAGATTAAGAAATTGTAAACCAGTTTTATAGAAAACTGCTTACATTTTTTAAATCGGGGTTAAACCCAACTAACTCAAAAGCTCGATTTCGAAATCTCCTTTTAAATTATTTGGGTTAATCGTGTGTCGAACCGTATTCCATCAAATAGGCCTTGATAAAATCGTCTAATTCGCCATCCATAACACCCTGAACATCTGAAGTTTCAGTTTCGGAACGTAAATCTTTCACCAATTTGTAAGGATGAAAAACATAGTTGCGAATTTGCGAACCCCACTCAATCTTTTTCTTAGAACCTTCAATTAAAGCAGTGCTTTCCTGACGCTTACGAAGCTCAACTTCATACAATTGCGATTTTAGCAACTGTATAGCCTTGTCTTTATTCTGAAGCTGTGAGCGGCTTTCCTGGTTTTTAATGACAATTCCAGAAGGCTTGTGATGCAATCGTACTGCCGTTTCTACTTTGTTTACGTTCTGTCCACCTGCACCGCCAGCTCTAAATGTATCCCATTCAATATCTCCAGGATTTATCTGAATGTCAATGGTATCATCAATAAGCGGATAGGCGTAAACAGAACAAAATGAGGTATGTCGACGAGCATTCGAATCAAAAGGAGAAATGCGCACCAAACGATGCACTCCGCTTTCGCCTTTCAAATAACCATAGGCAAACTCGCCATCAATTTGGATAGTAGCAGATTTAATTCCGGCTACATCGCCATCTTGCATATCAACCTCAGATACTTTGAAACGGTGCTTTTCGGCCCACATTCTGTACATACGCAGTAGCATCGAAGCCCAGTCGCAACTTTCTGTTCCGCCAGCACCCGAGTTTATCGTAAGTACACAGCTCAAGCTATCTTCCTTTCCAGAAAGCATGTTCTTAAACTCAAGTTCTTCGAGGTCTTTGATAACAATCGCATGCTGAGTATCCAGCTCTGCTTCTGTTGCACCGTCTTCTTTGTAGAATTCCATGAGAACTTTTAAATCCTCAATGTGCGACAATACAGTTCGCCAACCGTCTGTCCATACTTTTTTATCGCGTATGGCTTTTAGTTTTTTCTCGGCTTTTTCGGGGTCATCCCAAAATCCAGAAGCGGTAGTTTCACGCTCTTCTATTTCTATTTCAGCAAGCTTACGATCGACGTCAAAGATGCCTCCTTAACGCATCCAGGCGATCATCCAGCGAGGTAATTTGGTCTTGTTGGATCATAGTGGCGGCAAATATAGGAATTACAGAATGACAATTGCTCCCTATTTCCGCAGAATACAGACATTATTTAAGCAAATCGATTTTCACTTAACTCAAACGCTTAAGCATCAAATTCTCGACTTCCTGAGAATCCCAATTTGCCTCAATATTAGGCATTTGCAATACCTCATGCATAATCTCTTCCTGATGCTCCCCATTCTTTAAAGCATCGTGATATGGTGTGTGCGAAAACGTTACCATCGAGTATAAAGGAATCCATTTTTCAGGATATTTTTTACTAAACTTAGCTTCTATTTTCTTCTGCAAAAGGAATTTAGGATCTGCAACGCGATCTCGCATCTCAATAAAATTGTTCAATGCCAATTGTGTGATTGCATCTCCGTTTGGCTTGCGGCTTTTCTCATAACTGCGCAACAAAGCATCCCAATCATGATCGTTTTGATCTAAAAGCTCATTGAAAATGGTACAATCTTCAAAGCCAGCATTCATGCCTTGCCCGTAAAAAGGCACAATTGCATGAGCAGAATCTCCCATCAGCATTACTTTATCTTTCCAAGTCCAAGGATAACATTGGGTAATGACCATGCTAGCTGCTGGGTTGTCGCGATATTCTTGATGAAAATCATCCATCATTGCCAAGGCATCAGGGAAAACCTCTTTGAAGAACGCTTCACCTTTTTCAGGCGTATCCAAGGTTGCAAACGACTTTTCACCTTCCATCGGAAAGAACAAAGTACATGTAAATGTTCCATCTGTATTTGGAAGTGCTATTAACATAAATTCGCCGCGAGGCCAAATATGCAAAGCGTTCTTCTCCATTCTTAAGCTGCCGTCAGCATTGGGCGGAATGCTTAATTCTTTATATCCATGCTCAATATAAAACTGTGAATAATTGAAGCGAGGCGTTTTCATCATCTCACCTCGAACCTCTGAAAATGCCCCGTCAGTTCCGATGATCAGGTCAGACTGAACAATAACCTCGTTGCCGTTTACATCGAATGTTACTATGGCATTGTCTAAATCTACTTCGGCACATCGATGTTCAAAGTGAATCTTAACGCCTTCCTTTTCAGCCAGATCCATCAAACGGCAATTCAATCCGCCCCGCGAAACTGAATAAATGCTTTGCCCTTCTTTGCCATAAGGCTGATAGGTTAAATTTCCAGCAACATCATGCATAACGCGACCATGCATTGGAATTCCAATTTCGCGAATAGCATCAGCAATACCAACACCTTCAAGTGCTTTGAATCCTCGGTCAGATAAAGCCAAGTTTATAGATCTACCCGCACTCATTGTGAGTTTTCGCATATCAGCACGACGCTCGTAAATGCTTACATTGTATCCCTTACGACTTAGGTAAATTGCTTGAAGAGAGCCAACAAGGCCAGCTCCAACGATGCAAATATTCTTTTTAGTCATTATAATTATGCTTTAAAATCGCGAATTAATTTTGCGAATTGGTAGATGTCAGTAAACGTATTATACAATGGAATAGGAGCAACTCGAATGACATCGGGTTCACGCCAATCGGCAATTACGCCATGTTCGCTGAGGTAGTTGAACATCTTTTTTCCATCGCGATGAAAAAGTAATGACAACTGGCAACCACGCTGCTCGGGCGTAATAATGCTGAACAAACCATAATGCACCGACATTTGTTGAATCTCGAGAAGCATTTTGTTCAAATAGCCAGTCAACTTTTTGCTTTTGACAACCAAACGATCAATTTCTGCTTCATCAAAAATATCCAGCGACGCTTTGTGAACAGCCATTGAAATTACCGGAGCATTGCTCATTTGCCAGCTTTCCACAGTAGGAATTGGAATAAACTTAGGTTCCATTTGAAAACGACTTGCTTTATCGTGGCCCCACCAGCCACTTAAACGAAAGGTTTCGGGGTTTGTAGCATGCTTTTCATGGATATAAATTCCAGAAACTCCGCCAGGGCCTGAGTTAAGGTATTTATATGTGCACCAAGCCGCAAAATCAACATTCCAATCGTGTAAGTTAAGTTTGATATTGCCAATCGCGTGAGCCAAATCAAATCCCGCCAGAGCGCCAACAGCATGAGTTGCCTTGGTGATTTTTTGCATATCGAAAACCTGGCCCGTATAATAATTCACTCCTCCAATCATTACAACCGCTAAGGCATCTCCTTCTTCAGCTATCGCATTGAGAACATCTTCTTCTAATATGTATGCGTTTCCCTCGCGGGGACGAATTTCTCTGATGGCAATTTCGGGTTCTAAACCATTCAGTTTTGCTTGACTTTGAAGCGCATACGTGTCTGATGGGAATGCTTTTTCTTCACAGATAATGCGAAAACGAGTCTTGGAAGGACGGTAAAATGAAGCCAAAAGCAAGTGAAGGTTTACCGTTAAGGCATTCATGGCAACGACCTCTGTTTCTTTTGCTCCAGTAAGTTTGGCAAGTGGTGCTGCAAATTGTTCGTGATAGGTTAACCAAGGGCGACGAGCATGTACGTGTCCATCGACACCTAAACTTGCCCAATCTTCGAGTTCAATGCGGATATTTGCTTCGACCGATTTGGGTTGAAGTCCTAAAGAATTGCCACAGAGATATATAGAATCTTTTTTATTAACCTGCGGGATGTGAAAACGTTCTCGAAATGACGAAAGTTCATCTGCAGAATCAAGTTCATCTGCATATTCTTGTGAAAAAAGCATGGGAATTTCCTTTTGTCAAACATCCGATTTCTATGGCATTCTCGCAAATTAATGAAAGAAAGAACTTGAATTGCATTCTCTCAAAAAAGCCAAATTTAATTCTGTAAACGCCGTTTTCATAGTGAAAGAACGGTATTTAATTCTGATACTTTTGATTTAGGAATTGGCTTTTTATTTTGGACACTAAAAAAATGACGTTTCGGTTTTTCAAACATCAATGTGTTTCGTTTGAAAGAACAAAAACAGAGACATTAAATAATTGATAATCAGTAAAATAAAAATTTCTTTATTTATACAATTATTTTCTTTGCGAAGCGATTATTAAGTGTATCTTTAATGATGTAATGCATTATTCAGAAAGTTTTGGGCTAAACTTTTTTATATTGACAACAATATACACGATGTGTTGCTAATGTCGCCCTAAAAGTAGGTTAATTTTACATAATATTTATTTGTCGACATGTTACAAGCTGTTGATACTACAATAGACCTTAGTGGTCATTTGAATCATTTTTTTGGCTTCAATAAATTCAAAGGCGAACAAGAAGCTATCATTCGCAATATTCTTGATGGGAATGACACATTTGTTATCATGCCAACTGGTGGTGGTAAGTCAATGTGTTATCAATTACCAGCACTCATCTCTGAAGGTGTTGCTATAATTGTTTCACCACTTATCGCTTTGATGAAGAATCAGGTCGACGCCATTCGAAATTACGGAACTGAAGACGGAATAGCACATTTCTTAAATTCTTCTCTTAATAAATCTGAAATCACTCGGGTTAAAGAAGATATTACGAATGGTGTTACCAAATTGCTTTACGTGGCTCCTGAATCTTTAACAAAAGACGAGAACGTTCAATTTTTCCGCGAAATCAAGATCAGCTTTTTCGCTATCGATGAAGCACATTGTATTTCAGAATGGGGGCATGATTTTCGTCCTGAATATCGTCGCTTACGTTCAATCATTGAAGCAATCGGAACGGTTCCAATAATGGCGCTTACTGCCACAGCAACGCCAAAGGTTCAGCAAGATATCATGAAGAACCTGAATATGGTTGATGCAACCTTCTTCAAGTCCTCATTTAACCGCCATAATCTTTATTACGAAGTACGTCCTAAGAAAGACGTGGTGAAAGAAATCATCCGTTTCATCAAAGGCCACCAAGGTAAATCTGGAATTATTTATTGCTTAAGTCGCAAAAAGGTTGAAGAATTAGCTGAAACACTTCGTGTTAATGGAATCAAAGCGCTTCCTTATCATGCTGGTCTAGATCCTACAACACGTGCTTCTCATCAGGACAAGTTCCTTATGGAAGAGGCTGATGTGATTGTTGCTACCATTGCATTCGGAATGGGAATCGATAAGCCCGATGTTCGTTTCGTAATTCACCACGAAACTCCGAAAAGCTTAGAGGGTTATTATCAAGAAACAGGTCGCGCGGGGCGTGATGGTGGTGAAGGTATTTGCCTTTCGTTCTATAGTTATGATGACATTCAAAAGCTCGAGAAATTCCTCAAAAATAAGCATGTAGCAGAGCAGGAAATTGGTCAACAACTTCTTTCTGAAACGGTCGGCTACGCTGAAACATCCATGTGCCGTCGTAAATATCTACTTCATTATTTTGGAGAAGATTACGATGAATCTGGTTGCTCCAGCATGTGCGATAATTGTCGCAACCCGAGAAACAAGTTTGATGCTTCAGACGATATCGGTCTTGTGCTTGACATGATTGCTTCTCTCAAAGGAAAATTCAAAGACAAACACATTGTGAATGTATTGATGGGCGTGGAAAACTCTGCGGTTAAATCATATAAACACGACCAATTTGAGTTATTCGGCAAAGGAACTCATAAAACTGCATTGCACTGGAGCAGCGTTATTCGCCAAGCCTTTGTTATTGGTTTGTTAGATAAGGAGATTGAGAATTACGGAACGCTTTACTTAAGTGCTGAAGGTAAAAAGTTTCTCGAGAAGCCATACGAAATAATGATTGCAGAAGATCACGACTACAGTGATGTTGATGCAGAAGATGAAGGCGGAGGAAGCGGTCAAGCAGCATCTGCTGATGAAGTTTTGTTCAGTATTTTAAAGGACTTAACCCGCAAAATCGCAAAACGTCATAACATGCCTCCTTATGTGATTTTCCAAGAGCATGCACTGAGCGATATGACCATCCAATATCCAATCACACAAGAAGAATTGAAAAATATTCCAGGTGTTGGAAGTGGAAAAGCTGAGAAATACGGGAAAGAAATTATCGAGACCATTGCTCGTTATGTAACTGAAAACGAGATTGAGCGACCAGTGAACATGGTTGTTAAGTCTGTTGTAAATAAATCAACGCAGAAAGTACATATCATTCAAAGTGTAGATCGTAAGCTCGCGCTTGATGATATCGCAAAAGCAAAAGGCTTATCGCTAACCAACCTCATTGAGGAAATGGAAGCAATCGTATACTCAGGTACTAAACTCGATATTCGTTATTATATTAATGACTTCATCGATGAAGAAATTCAAGAAGAAATCTTCGATTATTTCCGTCAAGCTCAAACTGATTCAATGGCTATTGCATTAGATGAAATGGGTGATGATGAAATTGGAGAAACAGAATTGCGTTTAGTCCGACTCCGCTTTATTTCGGAGTTTGCAAACTAATTTGAAAGGGGCGGTATTTATCGCCCCTTTTTTCTTTCACTATTTTGCTTTTAAGGCTTGTTTTGGAATACTTAGGGTTTACTCAAAAATTCAGAAATGCGGTGGATGCAAGGAACAGACATTGACGATGTATATTTAATACTTCGAAATGGCTGTAAAGAAGCAAACGCAGTATTTCTGGCTAGTTTTTAAAATTGTAAATTCATGTGAAAAGTTAATCTTGATGCAAGGATTTTTGCATATAATTGAAAAAATTCATGCAATAGTAATGGTTGTCTCCATGATAAATAACTCATTTAAAAGGAATTAAACGTTTTTGAGTGAACCCTACGTATCTTTCCAAAGACTTTATGCGCTTGCTCAGATGTTTACTCATTTTAATCGCCTTGCTAACTTCAAACTTGGCGAATGCAACCCACAATAGAGCGGGCGAAATCACCTATAGACATTTAGGAGGTTTTCAGTATGAGGCAACTATCATTACCTATACTAAAGCCGATAGTCCTGCTGATAGACCAGAGCTCGGCATCTCATGGGGCGACGGATCAATCGATACCATTCCTCGCACCAATGGTTTCGGGCAAGGTGAAATTGTTACAGGAACAATTAAGAAGAATATTTACATAGGAATTCATACCTATCCAGGACCAGCAGCCTATGTGTTAAGTTTTGAAGATCCCAATAGAAACGGCGGAGTTGTAAATATTCCTAATTCCGTTAACATCCCTTTTTTCGTTTCAACAACTTTGATAATCAACCCCTTTCTGGGGATAAATAATTCCGTTCAATTACTTAATCCTCCAATCGACGAAGCATGTCCAGGACAAATATTTATTCATAATGCAGGAGCATACGACCCAGACGGAGATAGTATTTCATACCGAATTGTGCAGTGCAGGGGCGAAGGAGGACTTGTTGTGCCTGGTTTTACTCAACCCCAAACCTCAAATTCATTTAGTATTGATGCAATTTCTGGTGATCTAGTCTGGGATTCTCCTTTGCCTTCAGGTTTAGGTGAATACAATGTAGCTTTTGTTATTGAGGAATGGCGAAATGGAATCCTAATAGGCAGCGTTACGCGAGATATGCAAATCAATGTAGTTCCTTGCAATAATCTCCCGCCGGTAATTGCCGAATTGCCAGATATCTGTGTTGACGCCGGAACCGAAATCAACTTTCAAGTATTTGCTTCAAATCCCGACAATACTCCCCCGCAAAGTATTACTTTAAGTGCGAGCGGAGGGCCTTTTCAATTCCCCAATCCAGGTCAAGCCCAGTTTGGAACGGTAACATCTTCAAATGGTTTGGTTTCTCAAACATTTAACTGGGCAACCAACTGCAGTCACGTTCGCAAACAGCCCTATGTTTTTAGTTTCAAGGCAATCGATAATGGCAATCCCAATTTAGCTGATTATGAAACTGTTCAGGTAAAAGTTGTTGCCCAAGCTCCAGAAAACCTTTTAGCAATAGCAGTTCCGGCCGGTGTTCAACTTACTTGGGAAACTAGTCCTTGTCCCCAAGCAATCGGTTATGCCATTTATCGCCGTTCAGGTTCTTATCCATTTTCTCCCGGCCCTTGTGAAACGGGTGTTCCAGCGTACACGGGTTATACTTTTCTCACGAATATTATCGGAGCCAGTCAACTCACGTATCTCGATGCTACGAATGGATTACTTCCTGGCAACGCCTATTGTTATAGAATAATTGCTAGGTTCATCGATGGAGCTGAGAGTTATTCATCCAACGAAACCTGCTTAGAACTTCCCGAAAATCTTCCAGTAATTACTAATGTAAGTATTCGTGAAACAGACAATGCACAAGGTTCTGTGTTTGTTGCTTGGTCGCGCCCTGACGATTTGGATACCACAGTTTTTACGGGGCCGTTTATATATAGTATAGAACGTTTCAACCCAAGTACTTCTCAATTTGATGTTGCTGGAAATACAATCGGATTGAACGATACCACCTTCGTTGATTCAACAGGGTCCATAGATACGAGAGGCGTCAACAAGCAATACCGTATTCGCCTGCTACATGGCGATTTGCAAAACCCCGACAATGTTGGCATAAGTTCAAATGCTACATCGGTTTATTTGTCTGCACAGCCAACAGATAACTCAATATCACTTTCGTGGACCTTTGATGTTCCTTGGAATAATAATTTGTATACGATTTATAGAAAAGAGTCAACTTCAACTCAGTTTGATTCTATTGCTGTTTCAACCAGTAGAACATACCAAGACACGGGTCTGGCAAACGGTTTCGAGTACTGTTACTTGGTTAAATCGGTTGGATCTTATTCTTCAAACGGTTTTGTTAATCCAATAGAAAATTTCTCTCAAGAAGTTTGTGCATCAGCAATTGACAATATACCGCCTTGTCCACCAGTTGTTTACATTGATCCTTCTTGTGATTCTCTATACAACCTCATTTATTGGCAATTTGGTCCATTTGGTTGTATTGAAGATATTGTAAATGTTCAGATCCAATTTGTTGGGCCCGGTTCTTCTTCAATAGTCGATTTACCCGACTTGATGCCCTCGAACCATCAGCCGACAATACACTTTCCAGGAACTGGCATTGCGGGTTGTTATTTATTAACCTCGGTTGATTCGTTTATGAATAAAAGCGAGGTTGTTAAGGTATGTGTCGACAATTGTCCTATTTATAATTTGCCTAACACATTTTCTCCTAATGGCGATGGTGTGAATGATTTGTTTGGGCCATTCCCTTATGCTTTTATTGAATCAGTAGATTTTAGGGTCTTCGACCGATGGGGCCTTGAGGTTTTTAGCACAGAAGACAAGAACTTGAATTGGAACGGTCGTATTAACTCAACTGGAGGAAAATTGCCTGATGGAGTTTACTATTATATATGTATAGTTAACGAACAAAGGCTTGCAGGAATAATTCCGCGAACAATTAAGGGTACAATTCAGTTATTTGGTACAAGTCAAAGTAATAAAAAGTAATGTTTACGGGAATTATCGAAGCAAAGGGTCGGGTAGTAGACCTTAAACACGAAGGTCAGAACTTAAATTTACATATTCAATGTGGTTTCGCGAAGGAACTCAAGGTTGATCAAAGCTTAGCTCATAATGGCGTATGCTTAACGGTAACCGAATGTGATGCAGAATCTTATAAAGTCACTGCCATTCACGAAACTCTTGAAAAAACTAATTTGGCCCGAATTGCACTAGGCGATTACGTTAACCTTGAGCGTTGCATGACATTTAATGGTCGATTAGATGGACACATAGTTCAAGGCCATGTTGATACAACAGCTAGAGTACTTTCAATTAATGATGAGAATGGTAGCTGGAGATTGTCTTTTGAGCATGCTGATGCTCCAATGTTTATCACAGTTGAAAAAGGTTCTATATGCGTCAATGGGATTAGTCTGACGGTTATAAATAGCAAAAAAACAACGTTCGAAGTGGCAATTATTCCATATACTTGGGAACATACTAACTTAAAAAATTTGAAGCCTGGAGACGATGTAAACCTTGAATTTGATATTCTCGGGAAATACGTTGCTAAGCTAATGTCTCGATAATCTAAAAGAGTATGCTATTTTAAGTTCATCTAAACAATGAGAAACGAAACTCGTTATTGTTCACATCACCATTTTGTGGTACCAGAAAGAAAAGCAAAATTAGGCTTTCATTATACTAGGAAATGACTTCTAATTATTCGATTAAAGATCTTGAGCGGCTTTCGGGCATAAAAGCTCACACAATTCGTATTTGGGAGCAACGTTACAACATTCTGTCTCCAAACAGGACAAATAGTAACATCCGTTTATATAATGATGAAGAGTTAAAGCTAATCTTAAACATTGCTTCACTCGTTAGGGCAGGAGGTAAAATTTCTCATATAGTTAAATTAGCTCCAAAGGAGATTAGTATCCGCATACAAGATTTAGTTGCTAATCCTAGAAGCGTTGATGAATTCTTTATGCTGCAGATTGACAAACTTGTCATTGCAATGCTGGAGTTGGATGATGTAAAATTCGACAAAGTTATAAGTACAAGTGCGCTTAAGCATGGCTTCGAAGAAACAATGCTTCAGATTATTTTTCCATTTTTATCGAAAGTTGGAATTATGTGGCGAACTGGTGAATCGAGTATCTTACAGGAGCATTTTATCAGCAATTTAATTCGCTCAAAAATCTTAGTGGCCATTGACGGATACTCTGGATCTCAGGGCTCTGATGCCGAGAGGTGGCTATTGTTTCTGCCAGAAGGTGAACTGCATGAAATGGGGCTTTTGTTTGCTAAATATCTTTTGAATTCTAGAGGTAAACATGTTATGTACTTTGGTCAATCCATGCCGAGTGATGAGATAATCGCCTACTGTAAACTTAAAAATCCTCAATACGTACTAACCTTTTTCACTGCTTCTTATTCTCAGGATGACGTTGTGCAATACTTGAGTCGTTTGTCAAAAGAATTAACGACCACCACTATACTAGTTTCGGGTGGTCAAGTTCAAAGCTGGTCACCTAAATGGTCGAATGTTAAATTCCTTTATCAAGTGAATGACTTACTTGATATTATAGGACCGTCAAAAAATAACGTTTAACCGGAATAAGAATTTATTAAACGTTAATTCCCCTTTTTATTTGTAAGGATATGAACTCTTAAACAACTAAAAGTTTGTTTAAGGATTAATTCGTTGTGCGTGAGTGTTTTTAATACGCACACAATCAATCTGGTAGCCATTTAAAATAGATGTTGGTACATTTATATTCTGTTTAACGTTCGATTTGTTTGGTTAAACAGAAAATGTTTAATACATTTGTTCAAGCGTTAAACAAAAAACTATTTGTTATGTCAGCTATCGAATTCAACTCAGAAGTAATCAGTCTAAGTAAGCCTCTTAAGTATTTTGCTTTAAATCTAACCTCGAATGATGAGGAAGCTAAAGATTTACTCCAAGAGACCTTGTTAAAAGCAATAAGTAACCGCGACAAGTTTATAGAGAAAACAAACTTGAAGGCATGGTGCTATACCATTATGAAGAATATCTTCATAAATAATTATCGTCGAGCTGTTAAAAAGAAAACGATCGTTGATAATACGAAAGATCTTTACTTTATCAATATTCCTCAGTCAAATTCCAGTTTTGCGCCGGAATCGACTTATTCTGAAAGAGAAATTTTGAAAAAAATTGAGATTCTCAAAGACGAGTATAAAGTACCTTTTAACATGTATTTTGATGGATACAAGTACAAAGAAATTGCTGACTATCTTGATTTGCCTATCGGGACAGTAAAATCTAGAATCTTTTTAGCTAGAAAGCAATTGATGGAAATGCTCAAGAGTTACGCTAATTAATTATTCGTAGTTTAGCGTAACGACAGTAGCATTTAATATGACGCATTATGATAACGTAGGAGTGCGATGTAGCCGTTTGGTTACTCATAGATATAGTACCTCGTTTACGTTGGGCATCAAGTCGTTAACAAAAAGATTTCACGATCCTATCTATTCTATTTACGGTTTTGTGCGCTTCGCAGATGAAATTGTAGATACATTCGACAGGGATGATGCCGCAGAGCTGCTTGAAGAGTTTAAGAACAGCACATATTTAGCAATTGACCGAGGCATTAGTTTAAATCCTATTCTAAATAGTTTTCAATTGGCGGTTAATGAATACAAGATTGACCGAGAGCTTATTGAAACATTTCTATTTAGTATGGAAATGGACTTGACAAAGCAGAATTACGATCAGGATATGTATGAGAAATACATTCTTGGATCAGCAGAGGTTGTAGGATTAATGTGTTTGCGCGTTTTCTGTGAAGGGGATGATCTGCAATATCAATCTCTAAAAAAACCGGCAATGCGTCTGGGTTCAGCATTTCAAAAGATAAATTTTCTCCGAGATTTACACGCTGATTACAACCAACTTGGAAGAATCTATTTTCCTCAATTAGAAATAGCCTCATTTGATGATGACAATAAAAAGTCTATTGAGGCTGATATTGAAAAAGACTTTGCAGCAGGATTCAAAGGGATATGTTCACTTCCCAAGGGCGCTCGTTTTGGCGTTTATGTAGCATACGTTTACTACTACGCACTATTTAAGAAAATCATAAGCTTATCGCCTTCTAAAGTTTTGGAAGAACGCATTCGAATTCCTAATGCGAGAAAGTATTCTCTCATTTTTAGTTCCTATGTGCGTCACTCTCTCAACAAGCTCTAAACAATTATTGCCAAAAGCTGGTTTTAATCCTAAACAATTCAATGAACCTATCAGTCACCATCGATAATAATTCAGGCTTCTGTTTTGGGGTAGTTTATGCCATTGAAATGGCTGAAGACGCTCTTCAAGAGAAGGGATACCTTTATTGCCTCGGTGATATTGTTCACAACGACGAAGAAGTTAAGCGATTAAAGGCAAAAGGGCTGAGAATAATTAACCACGAAGAATTCGCAGTACTTAAAAACGAGCCTGTTTTGATTCGTGCTCATGGAGAGCCACCATCGACCTACAGAACTGCAATTGAAAACAATATCAACCTAATTGATGCTACGTGTCCTGTAGTTTTAAAGCTTCAAAATAGAATTCGAAACTCTCATGACAAGAAAGAAACCATCTTTTTGATGGGAAAAAAGGGTCACGCAGAAGTTACCGGACTCATGGGCCAAATTAAAAATGAAGGTCAAGTCTTTTCAGATATTTCGGAGTTAGAAGGACAGGTGCTCCCTTCAGAAATTACCTTATACACTCAAACCACTAAAAGCAAGCAGAAATTCAAAGAAACGCGTGAAGCACTCGAAGCAAAAGGAATTAAAGTAAATGCTCATGATACCATTTGTTCTCAAGTAAGTGATAGAGATTCGGAACTTCGAAATTTTGCAAAGTCTTACGACAAAATTGTTTTTGTAAGTGGAACTAAATCTTCCAATGGAAAAGTACTTTACAATGTTTGTAAAGAACAAAATGAATCGAGCATTTTTATTAGCAACCCAGATGAGCTCGATCTTACTTGGTTTAGTAACGGCGATTCTGTTGGAATATGTGGGGCAACGTCAACTCCAATGTGGCTCATGGAAGATGTTAGAAGTAGGCTTCTTGCAAGCTAATTAGTGTCTGTCCACAGAGTCAGGAGTTTGAACTATAGAGGTTTCTGATTAGGCGCACGAAGGGCGAAAAAGCGCAGTTTACTTTTGTAAATGAGCATTTTTCGCACTAGTGCAACGACATCAGGAGACTCCATAGACAGACTCTAATTAGTGTTTGTCCACAGAGTCAGGAGTCTGAACTATAGAGGCTTCTGACTAGGAGCACGAAGGCCTAAAAAGCACAGTTTACTTTTATAAATTAGCATTTTTCTGACTAGTGCATCGACATTAGGAGATTCTATAGACAGACTCTAATTATGCATATTAACCTTCGCACAATAGTTGACAACTCAAGTCACGATGTTGTTTTTCAGCATTTTAATCGCAGCTTATTTGAAAAGCTATCACCTCCTTTTCCTCCTTTTGAATTGCAACGATTTGATGGATGTTTAACTGGAGATAAGGTTGAAATAGAACTCAACTTTTTCCTTTTCAAGCAAAATTGGAATTCAGACATTATAGACCACGGTTCCACAAAACAAAAGTCATGGTTTGTAGATTCAGGTTTCAAACTTCCTTTTTTTCTTTCCTTTTGGGAACACCAGCACATTATTCAACAAGTAGGAAAAAATGTAGAAGTTATTGATGCTATTGAGTTCAAAGGGAAATTCCCCTTTTTGAGTTTCCTTGTTTATCCAATTTTATATCTCACATTTAGTCAACGTAAGCCAATTTATAAAAGGCTCCTTTCCAATCTGAGTTGAAGCTATAGAATGCTTTT
>Ga0209702_10003292_pt1 | contig 25760 bp, 25 predicted proteins | sample FRY01_FD_187210 | JGI IMG/M metagenome (GOLD analysis project Ga0209702, IMG submission 187210) | Freshwater microbial communities from Lake Fryxell liftoff mats and glacier meltwater in Antarctica - FRY-01 (SPAdes) (version 2) | ecosystem: Environmental > Aquatic > Freshwater > Ice > Glacier... | reverse complement strand
ACCCAGTCTCGATTGATCGCGATGTCACCCTCGACGAAATGAAATCGCGGATGCTCGGTCAGCGCACCGAGATTTTCGCTGTTGAGATCCATGCCATACACCTCGAACGAATCATCGCGCAAGAGTCGCTCGGAAAGTTGACTTCCAATAAATCCGTTGACACCAAGAATGAGCACGGATGTCCGGCCCTTCTTGCGTGGGCGCGGTGGCGCACCCAGTCGCATGCGAGGCAGTAGATTCATGTCCTGCGCCAACTGCGTGCCAGAACTCCACACTCCGTCGGGTCCCTGCCCTTGCAGGATTTCAAGCGCACCTTCACCGCATGCCACCGTGAGCGGTGCGGACGAAAGAATTTCTCCTGGCTGACCTTTCGTGTCATGCGCATCATGCGCATCATGCGCATCGCGCCCATCCACCACACGCGCGCGCCAAACCATGATTTTTCTCGTCCCCGCAAATGTGAACGCGCCGGGCCACGGATTCGCAACTGCTCGCACGAGATTGGCAAGCTCCGTCGCCGACTTGGTCCAATGCAGTTGACCATCATCAGCCGTTCGCTTGCCCATCACCGTCGCCTTCGACTCATCCTGCGGAGTGCGTGTCGCCTTGCCCGACTTGATGAGCGGGATCACCTCCGCCAACAGGCCCGCAGATTCCGTGGCAAGTCGCACCGTCAATGATCGAGCATCATCGTCCACACGAATCGCCACCTTGCGCTGAGCGATGATGTCGCCAGCGTCCGCCTTGTCGATCATGTGGTGCAGCGTGATGCCCGTTTCGGTTTCACCGTTGACGAGCACCCAATTGACCGGACATCGTCCGCGATATTTTGGCAGCAACGCCGAATGCAAATTGATACAGCCCGCTGGAAAGAGTGCGCGAACCTTCGCGCCAACCATGTTGCGATAGTGAAACGAAAGCAGCAACTCTGGCTTCATCGCCTTGATGCGCTCGATCCAAATCGGATGATCCAATTTTTCAGGGGCATGCACGGCAATCCCGTGTTCCGCAGCCATTCGCGCAACGCTCGCATACCACGCTCCCTCGGCTGGATCATCGCGGTGCGTGAAGACCGCGACCACATGTAAGCCGCTGCGGATCGCCTCGTGAAGGGCCGCCGCACCAATTTCGTGATAAGCAAGAACAACGGTTCGCATGGAAGACTCCTCTTTTGCTGATTTCAGCGTACTGACTTCATTTCAAATCCCGTTCATCGTTCGCGCGTCGCGTGCGCCTTACCGACTTGGGCCGACTGCCGCTCTCCGAGCGTCTCGCCCACGACACGATCCACGATATACCTCGGTCTCTCGCGAACATCCGCGTGAATTCGCCCGATGTATTCACCCATCAAACCCAGGGCGATGAACTGCGCGCCGATAAAAAAGAACACAACAGCGAAGAGCGTGAAGACTCCTTGCGCGGCCCATTCCGATCCATACATATATCGCAACACGAACAGCATCGCGCCAAACGCCATGGAAAGCATGGAAATTCCCGCACCAATCCAAGAGAGAACACGCAGCGGCGCCGTGGTCATGCATGTCAACAGATCGAATTGCAAATTCACAAGTTTGAGCACCGAATATTTGCTGTTGCCGCGAGCGCGCTGGGCATGAGCCACGGGAATCTCGGTGACACGCTTGGCAAATAAATTAGCCAAGACTGGAATGAATGTGTGCCGTTCTCGACAGCTGAGCATCGCCTCGACCACGCGCCGTCGATAGGCGCGCAACATGCAACCATAATCCCGCAACTTCACGCCGGTCGACTTGCGCACCATCATGTTGATCAGCCCGCTGAAGACCCTGCGAAAGAGCGCGTCTTGTCGATCTTGGCGTATCGAACCGACCACATCAAATCCTTCGTCGATCTTTGCGACGAGGTTGGGTATTTCCTCAGGCGGATTCTGCAAGTCCGCATCGAGCGTGATCAAGATGTCACCCTGCGCGGCGCTGAATCCGCAGAGAATGGCGTTGTGCTGTCCATAATTTCGATTGAGCAAAAGCGCTTTGATCTCGCCCGGATGCGCGCGCGCGGCATCGGCGAGCAATTCAGTCGTGCCGTCGCGACTGCCATCGTCCACCAAAATCAGTTCCCAAGGTCGACCGAGCGTGCGACATGCTGTTGTCGTGCGCTCGAGCAATTCGGCGATGTTGTCTCTTTCGTTGAAGACTGGAATCACAACAGTCACTGACGATTTTTGATTGCTCATCGAATGCCTCCACTCACGACCGCTCGCGCTCCGGCGAGGGTTTCCTTGATCGCGTCCACCACTCCATTGGCATCATCGTCGGTCATGTCGGGGAAGCACGGAATCGAGCAGATTCTCGCGGAATTCCACTCCGTGTCGGGCAGACGACCCATCCACTCGGGCCGATTCTCACGGTACCACTTCTGACCATGTGCAGCGAGGAAATGAATCCCCGTTCCGATGTTGCGCAACTTCAGGCCTTCCATGAATGCGGTTCGGTCGATACCGCATACTTTCTCATCGACCCGCACGATAAAGAGATGCCGTGCGTGACGATGCGACCACGGCGGATCATGCAGCGGCAAGATGCCATCCACTTCTGCGAGCCGCCGTCGATAGATGCGCGCAATCGCATCGCGTCGCTCAATGAACGCATCAAGCCGCGGCATTTGTCGCACCGCAAGCACCGCATTCATATCGGCCATGTTCTGTTTGAATCCCAGCTCCTGCACTTCGGCTTGCGGCGACCGACCTTGTTGGCGACGATCATTCGCATCAACGGCCAGCCCATGAAAGCGCAACCGTCGCAGCCGTGCGGCGAGCTCAACATCATTCGTCGTCAACACTCCACCTTCACCCGATGTGATATTTTTAATCGGATGAAGCGAGAAGATTGCCGGATCATCACCGCCGACTTCGCGATTCTTGTATTGCGTCCCAATCGCATGCGCCGCATCCTCAAGCATCGCAACGCCTCGCCTGCGGCAGACCGATCGAATCGCATCGAGATCCACCGGCGCGCCCGCGTAATGCACTGGAATCACCAGTCGAGTGCGCGGAGTAATCGCCGCATCAATCGCATCGGCACCGACCAGCAGTGTCTGGCGATCCACATCGACAAAGACATTGCGCGCGCCGCGCATCTCCACCATGTTCGGCGTCGAGACCCAAGTCATCGACGGTCCAATCACCTCATCTCCTGGGCCGATATCCATGGCGTGCAGAGTCAGGTGCATTAGCGCCGTGCCGCTTGTCGCGGCGATCGCCTCCTTAGCCCCCGTGCGCGCCGCGATCAATCGTTCCAGTTCAGCGACCTGCGGACCAGTCGTAATCCAGCCACTGCGGAGCACTTCCCCGACAGCGGCGATGTCCTCTTCGCTGATCGATGGTCGGCAGAATGGCAAGAAATTCAAACGCATCACAGCGAGACTATAGACGCAAACGCCTCCATTCCCAAGAGAGCATCGGCGCTTGGGATAGCGCGAAAGCGGACAGAATTGACGCAGAGAGTGGCGGTTCGTCGTCGCATCGCCCGTTGCCCCAGCAACCAACCGTGGCATTTCACTGCGGTCTGCCGTGCGGCGAATAGGCGTTCTATTCACCGCACGATCTGCGGTAAATAGCTTGCTCGTGCGGCGAGTTACGGACGCGCGCTGGGAAATCGGAACGACAGATCGGCGACTGAACTTTCCCTGCCCGCACTCACCGTCCCAAACACGGGTCATTGGCGCTGCATTACCCGCCAGACTGATTAATTCGATTTTCAAGGTCAGCCAGTGTCGCGAGAATGTCGTCAAAACTCGCAGGTTCGATGAGATACATGTCTCGCATCGCTTGGTAATCGCGCCGCAGTGCTTGCAGACGCTCCGGTGGCGGTACAACGCGAAAGGTTCCCGGTTTTGCCAAAGCGTAATTGGCCCATGAACTGCCAAAGAACTGACTCTTCCATTCGACGACGCGGTTGCGGAGGTCATGATCATTGATGGCTTTATTCGCGGCAGTGTGCTTCGCCAGGGCTGCCGTATCTGCGTAATGGCGGGAAAACCTGTCCGGGGTCGTTTTGTCGGCTGGCCGGTGGAATTCCGTGTGCAGGATCGTTGCCTTTTCCCAGAAACTCCGCTCCACTTCCAGTGCGACAACTTCGCATTGCCAATCCGCAAATGCAGCGGGTAGGACTTCGGCTACCCACGGTCGCACTGCGTGACGGCCAGTTGGTTGCTGGTCAGTGAGCGAGCCGAACTCCAGCTTGACCGAGCGTTTGAGATAGTCGAACCCTTCGGGCTGCAACGACGGGTAGTGAAACACGAGCACCGGCGAGTTGGTGTTTGGGTCCGTCAGAAACTCAAACCATGCGCTGCGGTTCTTTCCCAGCACGGCCTCGACCGCTGCCTCCATCGCAGGCGCGATCTGGTTTCGTACAGCGATTCCGCAAGCAGCTTCTGCCTTCGCCATCCACTTGTTGGCCTGATTCCGACTTGTAACCGATTCTGAGAGTTTCAGAAAGGTGGGCGAGAGCGAGAGGTCGATGTCTTCCGAGAAACGCTCGATCGCGCCGAACACCTTCGATAGCGAAGTGCCGCCTTTAAACACAAGGCTGCCTGCAAATTCTGACTCGAACAGAATTCCCAAGAGCCAGCAGACCCAGAAATCTTTCTCCATAACCACCGGGGTTATATTTCTTTGAATCGCCGCCTGCTCGATATATAGGCGCTGTTCGCCTTTCGGCAATTTCAGAAAGCCCAGTTTCATGATGCCCCCTCGGCGAGCTCGCGGAAGATCGGGTGCATCCACGCGGGCGCGAGCCGAATGTCTTTGATGAGTTCTCGCCGCTTGCCAGCCGGAAGGATCCGCCTCAAGTGTTCCCGCCGCTGCGGGGTCACATGCTCTTCGCCCAATTCGCGGAGGGCCTGAATCAGCAGGCCGCTCAACCGCCCCGCCGCCGCCATATTCTTGGCAGTTGTCCGCCGGAGTTGGATCGTCGTCGGTCCGATTTTTACCGTCCGGGTTGGGCCATCGGTCAAGAACACCGCCTTCGCAGGCACTTGCTCGCAAAGACCTAGGGCGTTTGCCGCATAGGCTCCCGCCGGTTGCAGCCATGTGCAGTCGCGCGAGGCAAGTGCCTTTGCAACGGCTTCGGCGGAGGGCGAAAGCGGTCCGAGCACCTTGTGCTCCTTGGGAAAGTCGTAAATTCCGCGAGCGAGCCTGCGAATGGTTCCTTTCTTAACGAGTCGGTGAAGGACTATATCGACCGCCGCGCGGCTGCCGATGTCCAGAAAGTCAGCCGGAACGAAGACGCAACCACGCCCACGGCGGTGTATGTCTTCACGCATCTGTAAATCAACGCTTTGAGGTTGGTTTCTGGTTTGCTTCATGTAAGAAATAATACCATGTTTTTCTTACACTGTCAAGGGCTACCTGCCGATTTTGGACAGTTGCGACGGTGGAAATTCCGCACATTCCGCTGCCCCAGCCATGTGAGGCGATGCCGCAGGATGCGAGACCTCGCAGCTGGCGTCGCAGATACCCGATCGACACCCGACCGCCGATGAAAGATCCAACGGCGCGCTTAGATGTCCTGCAACGGGCTCCGAAGGAGTCCTTCCTCTACCAACGCCGCAAGACGAGTCAAGTCTGCTGGATCGGCAATCGCTGAATCAAGTCAGAGGAATGAGGTCTAGGTTGACCAGATTTTCTCGCGCTGAAGGTGAACCTGATGTGGGGTACCGGTCACCTCGGTGGGAATGTTGGCGCGTTTGTCCTTGTGGCGGATGGATTCGACTTTCGTCGGAGTGGTTTGTTTTTTCCCCATGATTATGAATGCTGTTGAACGATGTTGAAAATCAGTCCGTCTTAAGGAGTCGCTTTGGTTTGGGTTTTTCGGCCAAATAATTGGCGCGGGTGATGACTTTCCGCCCCGACTTGGTTTCAAGCTGGCGACGAGCGCTGCCCGCGACCGACCCGCCCTCGCGAGCGGCCTTCTTGTTCGCAACCAAGCCCTGAGCGTTTTTGTTGCGGGCGATTTCCGTGGTGGCCGCTTCACCGAGCATGGTGAAGATAAGTTCGAGGTCGGTCATATGGTCGCACAGGTTTTCGCGCTTCAAACCCTTGAGCTGTTTGTATTGCGTAGGCGTGACACCGAAGGTGGCTTTGGAGATTTCGGCGGTGAGGATGGCGAAATCCCTTTGCTCTTGAACACCGCGCTTGCGCCATTCGCCGGTCAGTTCGTCACGGACGGCAATGCCACGGACGCGCTTTTCAATCCAATCGTCGGGGTAGCCTTTCTCCTTATAGAGATCCCGCATCCGCTGCTGAGCGAGTTCGGGGTTTTCGATTTCTTGGATGCGTTGATGGCCGACCTCGGCAAGCCAGCGTTTGAACGGTTCGGCCTTGGGGCTGGGGATCGACTGGATGATGCGGAAGGCCGATTCGGTGTTGACACCATCGGACTTGTAAGTCTTTCCATCTGCGCCAGTTAAGGCCACCTTTCTACAAAGTGTAGAAAGGTCAACGCCCGATCCCGCTTTCTCTCGCCGCTTCATGGCGTCCCAGTATTTTGGCGGACTGGCGCTGTCGGTCAAAGCTCCGACGATGTCGATCACCGAGAAGTACCACTGGTCATCAACCCAAGCGCGACGAATCTGGCTTGAGCCGAAAACGATTATTTTTCCCTGTGAACCGGCGGGCAATTCTTCACTCATGTTGTTGCTCCTTTCTGAAGGCTGACTCGGATTGTAATCTTCGCATCCTACGGGTCGGCGATTTCAATAAATGCCCAGCGTCCCAAACCGCCGTGATTGTTGACGGCCGGCACCCATCGCGCGCGCCGCCGCCGCGACCTTGGCGGCCTTGTCCTTTTTCTTCTCGCCACTGATGCCGAACCGAATTGTGTCAAGTTTTACAGCAAAAAAACTTGAGACAATCCGCCGTCTGGGTAATAATTCAGGATATGAGGAACTCTCAGAAGAAACCTCAAATCGATACCGCCTCCACAGCAGAAACCGTTCGCAAGTCCTCTCGAAAAAATCGGGCTAGCGGGATTTGAACCCACGACCTTTTGACCCCCAGTCAAACGCTCTAGCCAAGCTGAGCTATAGCCCGCGACGACACGCTCGACAGTCTAGCAAAGATAGCAATCGCTCGACCTGCGCGGACTCTCGCGGCACTTGCGCCGCGCGCTTGAATGCGAGCGCAACATTGCTTCAGACGCGACGCAGCAACAAATGGATCGCTCGAAACCCTGCAAGCAATCAGAGTTGAAATGTGAACATCTCAGTGATTCCTTCCCGAAATTGACAAGCGCACCATTGCCCATCCTGCACCTTCTCACCATCTGGCACATCGACACCCACCGCTTCGTGCGCTGGAACGACTGCAGTCGCGCACGCATCCGCGCCGCCAAGCTTCGGTTGTGCGTACACATCAAGGGCGGCGACGGCGTGTTGCTTGGGCAACTCGCCCGCGCCAGCGTTGGCGGTCTTCGCGCCCCTGAGTTTCTCTTACATCAACTTGACGTTTTTCGACCAAAGAAGTAGAAATGTACTACTTATGAACAAGAACCGTCAAGTAAATCTGGACGCATTCTTCGCTACCCACACGGTGTTCACGGTCGAGCAGATCGCCACATTCTTGCGACCGACCGTTGGTCCCGCGGCCGTCACGGCGAGGCTGAGTTACTACTCCCGCATCGGGCGCATTCGTTCGATTGCGCGATCGATCTACGCAGTTGTTCCTCACGGGCTGTCTGCTGAGGCACTACGCCCCGACCCGTTCCTCGTTGCCGTCGCCGCTCGCCCAAGCGCGATCTTCTCCCACCACAGCGCCCTCGAATTGCTCGGTGCGGCGCACTCGATGTGGTCGACATGCACGCTATACGGCGCGGGTGCACGACTCTCGCTCACTCTTAACGGAACTCGGATTCGCGTCGTGCCTCATCCCACCGTGCTCACTAGACGAGACGAAGTTGAGTTGGGAACGCGCAAGGTCGAACGGCGCGGCTCGATGCTGTACACCACTGGCCCCGAACGAACTTTAGTCGAAGGATTTCGGCAGCCCAGCCTTGTTGGTGGAGTGACAGAACTTGTGGCATCAGCGGGCGGATTCGCAGCGCTGGACTTCGACTTGCTCATCACAGTGCTCGATCGGTACGCGATCGGACGCCTGTGGGCGGCGGTCGGATGGTTTCTCCAGACACACGCGCCAGCGTTCGCAGTGACGCAAGAGAACCTCGACCAGCTCGAACGACACCGCCCCAAATCTCCGCGTTACCTTGTTCACGGCTCTCGCGGTGGAACGCTCCTGCCCAGATGGAATCTTGTGCTGCCAGCTGAGATCGGTAAGGGGGACCCCGATGCCGGCGAGTATTGAGTACCTGCAAAAATGCGCGGCACAGACTGGCCATCAACTCACGATGCTCGAGAAGGTGACCAGGCTGGGTGAAATCGCGCTCGAGGTCACCTGCCATGCGGCTCTTCGTGACAGCCTCGCGCTTAAGGGCGGCACCGCGATTAACCTGTGCTTCGGGGCACCAACGCGGCTGTCGATCGACCTCGACTTCAACTTCATCGGTTGCGCCGACCGCGAAGGCATGCTGCGCGCGCGGCCTGAGATTGAGAAGGCGCTCTTCGATCTCGTGCGCAGACTTGGGTATAAAGTGCAGCAGTCGGCGCAAGCCGCGGCGAGCCGAAAGTTTTACGCAACCTATCGATCCGTACTTGGCCATGACGACCGAATCGAATTGGACATCAACTATCTCTGGCGCACACCCCTCGCCGGTCTTCGTGAAGCGGAACTCTGGCAGCCTGGAGAGCTCGCACGACCACGGGTTCTCGTCGTCTCTGAAGAGGAACTTTGGGTGGGCAAGCTCTTGGCGTTCCTCGACCGAACCACTCCGCGCGACGCCTGGGATGTGTCGCGAATGCACTCGATCGCCCCCACTGTCGCATCCTCGCCATCCTTACGGCGCTGGTTCGTGGCGATGTCGTTCATGCTCGATCACCCAGTGTGGAACTACGACCGAGCCCGTGTGTCCGCGAGGCTGACGAGCCACGCGATCGAATCACAATTGCATCCGATGCTGACGCGCAATGATCGCCCCGACGCGGCCGAGCTGTTCGAGCTTGCATGGAATGTCGCAGGGCCATTGGTGACGCCAACGCCTCGTGAAGCTGAGTTCACGGCTCACGCTCAGCAAGCGAAACTCGATCCGAGCTTAATTTTTGGCAATGACACTAATGCAGCCCAAAGATTCATGACGCATCCGCAGGTCATGTGGAAGCTCGAAAACCTGCGGCGGCATCGCGAACGCTTGCCATGAGCGAAGGTTCGTCCACCTCATAGGCGCGTTCACGGCCACGGTCCAAGCCAGGCGCTGCGGCATGGTTTACTGGCGACCCACGCAAATTAAAAGCCGCCACGCTGACGGTCTCAGACGGTCAGCGCGGTGATGGGTGGACTTCAGAATGCGGTTCGTGCGCGGGCAGGCGCGCGCGGGGTGTGGCCTGGGACAAGCGGGGCATCCCCTCCGACGCCCGCTACACCCCATTTTACGAATCATGTCCTAACTAATCGGCGACTTCACTCGTTATTGAACGCCGCAAAAGACAAGGGCTTACGAATCTCGTAGTGCTGCTCCAACTCCGCGCCGGTAAAATCCCAGCCCGCCGCCTTGGCGATGGCTGCGACAGCGTTGGCGTCCGTCGCGCCCTGAAGCTGCTGCTGCAGCGACTTGTCGTTTTTAACCTTGGCCATGAACGCTTCCAAATCTTTCTGACTCATAGAGATCTCCTTGAAGTGTGCGTTTGCGACGGCCCTCCAACACTGGCAAGCCCTATCAATAGTACTCCCATTGCCGCGCTTACCAAAGAGATTTACGAATCAATGTGTGATACCCCCATCTTGCGTCCAGACTTTCGCCAACAAATCGCTCGCATTCGACATGCAAAAGGCGCGGTCGTCGTTCGCAATGTAATCATCCACTCGTATGCCGTTGTTGACCACCGAAGCAGTGTGGGATGTCGCAGTGCGATTCTTGCCAGAGTTGCTCGCTGACACTCAACGCGAGCTGGAAAAATGTTCGTAAAAATACTGATTTAGATTGTTCCGCGATAGCGTTAGCGGTCGTCGCACCCCTGAGTTTCACTTGCAGCGACTTGGCGTCTCTCGACCAAAGAAGTAGAAATATACTACTTATAAACAAGAAACGACAAGTAAATCTGGACGCATTCTTCGCTACGCACTCGGTGTTCATCGTCGAGCAGATCGCCACATTCTTGCGACCGACAGTTGGTCCCGCGACCGTCACGGCGAGGCTGAATTACTACTCTCGCATCGGGTGTATTCGTTCAATTGTGCAATTGATCTATGCGGTTGTTCCTCACGGGCTGTCGGCTAATAAGGCACTGCGCCCGCAAGCTTCGTTGGCATTCAAACTAGATTGCGATATAGTCAACCTGTCCACTGCATTGGGGCAAACTCACATATGAACTCCCCGCAAACGAACATGCGCCTTTCGTTCAGTCCCAGTTCGCGACCAATAGTGCGAGGTCGACGCCGTCGACATGACCGTCGTTGTTCAAGTCAGCTGGGCAATTTTGGTCAGGACAGTTGCCCCAGGCGGCTAATATGTTGGCGAGGTCTGCGGCGTCGATTCGGCCGTCACAGTTGGTGTCTAGGCGCGAACAGTAGTCGCCAGCGCCCGCCCAGAAGCCGCCGTTGATCGCGAAAGTCCCGCCACCCATCGACGAGGTCGCAACCTGGCCAATGGTGCCATTCATGATGAACGCCCCTCCAGCGGAACTACCACCTCCGCCCGCTTGAACCGAGGCGATCAGATCGAAGGCTGGATGATCGGAACCGCCCTGCGTAAAGGCGCTATTGGCGAGCGCTGTGGAGATCAGCAAGCCACTGATGAGCCTGCGGCGAGCTAGCACAGGGGAACCGCCAGAACTGCGAGTGGAATTTATTGTTGGAACCATTGTGAACTTTCTTCGAAATGAATGTATTACCAGTGAATACTCAATGCGCTGAACTGCGGACAGAAACCATCGGGCAGTCGAGTGGTTGCGGGGTTGGTTTCATCAGAACTTCATGCCCTTGATAAAGCTGTTCGCCTTTACGGTGATGGCGTTAGCGTCGGAGGTGTTCTGCGCAAAGCGGAACTGAAGCGTGCCGGCGGTGGTGCTGTTGACCACGATACCTTTGACGAGCATTATGTCGATGGCTGCACCAGTGACATCGAAGCTGCGCGAGGTTGCGCTGGCTTCTACTAGGCCGCTTTGCACCGCAGCCGAAGTGCCATCGACGAACGCGGCGGTCCAGTTAATCGTCGCGCCTGACGGTGTGGTGAAGTCGAACTTGAAGTCCGGCGTGGAAGTAGCCGCGGTTACGATCACATACGCCTCGAACTCCCACACTTCATTCGCGCCGATCGAAAGCGCCAACGCGTCGTCGTCCTGAACGGTAATACTGGAGGCCACGCCTTCATCGGTCGTCTTGCGCACCAAGGTCGCGCTGTTTCCAGCGGCACCTGCTGCACCAGTCAAACCAGTTCCGCCTGCTGCACCAGCTGCGCCAGTGGCACCTGTTGCACCAGTCAAGCCAGTTCCGCCTGCTGCACCAGCTGCGCCAGTGGCACCTGTTGCACCAGTCAAGCCAGTTCCGCCTGCTGCACCAGCTGCGCCAGTGGCACCTGTTGCACCAGTCAAGCCAGTTCCGCCTGCTGCGCCTGTGGCACCTGCGGTACCAGCTGCACCAGCGGAACCTGTCGCGCCTGCTGCACCATCAACACCGTTTGATCCAGCTGCGCCAGCGGAACCTGTTGCACCAGCTGCACCATCAAGACCATTTGATCCAGCTGCACCAGCGGAACCTGTTGCACCAGCTGCACCATCGAGACCGTTTGATCCAGCTGCACCTGCTGCACCATCAACACCGTTTGATCCAGCTGCACCAGCGGAACCTGTTGCACCAGCTGCACCATCGAGACCGTTTGATCCAGCTGCGCCAGCGGAACCTGCTGCGCCAGCTGCACCATCGAGACCATTTGATCCATCGGGGCATGCCTGGGTTCATTGTGCAGGCAGGAGCCTATGACGCAAACTTCGTGGGCCGGCCTTCAAAGGCGCCAATCAAGAACGAGTCGACCAACGGGCTGAAGAACCTGCGTGGCAGCATCAGTATGGCCCGCGACCAAACGGCCAACTCGGCCACGAGCCAGTTCTTCGTGAACCTCGGGGACAATGACTCCCTCGACTCGGTGGATGGTGAGGCCGGTTCCGCCGTATTCGGCCGCGTGATTCGCGGCATGGACATTCTCGATGCGATCGCCGCCTCGCCCACTGGGGATAAACTTGCAACCGTGCCGGGCGGTGGCTCCGTGCAGCTGCACAATGTGCCGCTTCAGACGGTCACCATTCTCTCGGCACAGCAGGTGACTTCTGGTGAGGCCAAGGGAACCGACGGTCCGGCATCCGTGATCGGTGCGCCGAACTCCCCGTTCACAATCGAGCGCTGACGAGGAACCGAGTCGCTCGCTGAGCTTGCGCGTATCGATGTTTGAATTGCGCGATCGCTCGCACAAGAAGTCCCGATTAAAATGCCAGTGATGAACGCATTCTGCGCATGGGACGGCGATACTTTGGTGCTGAATGTTCTGGGCAAGCCTGGCGCCAAACGCGACGCCATCGGCAAGGTGCAGGGCGCGCAATTAAAAGTCAGCGTGACGGCTCGTCCGCAATCCGGTCAGGCCACCGATCACATGCTTCGATTTCTCGCCGAGGAATTTGGCGTCGCCAAGTCCGCAATAAAAGTGGTGTTCGGGCAAACAAGCGTGAATAAACAATTGCGCATTCACGCGCCGAAAAAAATTCCGGCAGTGATCGCGGCTGCGTTGGAAATGTGATGCCAAGGATCCTGTGGATAGAAGTGTCTATATATGTAGATACGATCGTGACATCTCAATCCATGCCCATAGCCGAGTGGGCTTGCTCGGCGGTGGGGTAGTCACCCAGTGTGGCAGTGCGCACGCTCGGTCGCTGCGGGATTTCGCAGCTTGGCAACACCCTCATGCACTCGCAGTCTTCAACACCTGCGCCGCCTCTGTCCCCACCGCAACAAATCCTCGCCAACCTGAACGGACAGGGGGAGATTCGAACTCCCGATACGGTTACCCGTATACAGCATTTCCAATGCTGCTCCTTCAACCGCTCGGACACCTGTCCAGGGGCGACTAGTCTAGCGAGATGCCGACTGACGACAATCCCAACTCGCTGCTCGAGGGCATTGTGCTCATTGACAAGCCAGAAGGTCCGACGAGCATGCGCGTTGTCGAGCGTGTTCGCAGAGCTGCTGGTGGAGTGCGTTGCGGTCACGCGGGAACACTTGATCCACTCGCGACCGGCTTGCTCGTGATCGCACTCGGCCGCTTCACACGCACGCTTGCTCAACTCATGGGCGGCGACAAGCGTTACGAAACGACGATCGATCTCTCGGCGTTTACTGCTACGGACGATCGCGAAGGTGCTGCGACGAGTGTCGCGGTCGAGCATCCGCCATCGCTGTCACAAGTCGAATCAGCACTTGTTGCCTTCCGAGGCGAAATCATGCAAGCGCCGCCAGCGTTCAGCGCGGTCAAGATCGAAGGCCGTCGCTCGTATGACATTGCACGCAAGGCAATGAATCAAGGATTGACTGCGCAGATGAACGCTGACTCTGCGGCCCCCACGGCCCCTACTGCCCCCACCGCTCCCACCCAGCCCGCGTTGCGCCCCGCACGAGTTCACGAATTAGTCTTGCGCGATTATTCCTGGCCACTACTCACCCTCGACATTCACTGCGCGAAGGGATTTTATGTTCGCAGTCTCGCGCGAGATCTTGGTCGAGCGCTTCAGACTGGTGGACATTGCCGAACGATTCGCCGCACTTGGAGCGCGCCGTTTTCCATCGACAACGCCATCGCGCTCGACTCACTCCCCGTTCGACTTCGAGCGAGCGACTTGATCCAAACTGGCTGATTCCTTCGCTCCTTTGGTACGCCGAATATCTGCAGATCTCGACTGCACGATGAGCATGCCCATGCCAATGAGCAGCAACATGTCTGCGACATTGAAGACCCACGGAAAGAGTTCGGATCCTCCGCCCGGCCAATGCAATCCAAATGGAAGATTGCGCCGCGGCAACATATATAGAAAGTCGCGAACAGCCCCGAAGACGATGCGGTCATACAAGTTGCCGATACCGCCTGCCAGGATGAGACCGATTGCGATATGCGCCCACAACGAACTTGCGCGAGTCCACCATCCAAACATGGCGATCGCTACTGCGACGGCGATCACGGTGAATCCGATCAAGAACCCACGCGCATTCTGTCCGATTCCAAAAACCGCGCCGTGATTGATCACCAGATGAAAGTCGAGAAGATCTGGAGAGATCACAGAGATTCCACGGTGCCACGGAATGCGATATGAAGGATCGGCAACTTGCTCACGCGGTTCCAAGACAACTGGATCGCCCGCGACGACCGCGAACGCTGCGGACTTCGACCAGAGATCGACGCTCAAAGCGATGACCGCCACCATGAGAAGTGTGATCCAAGCTCGCGGCGAATGCCACGCCAGAACATCTGGGTTCACACGCGACCCCGACTGCGCTCCGCGATGCGCTCCGACTCAACTGTGTATCTCGCCCAGGGCTTCGCATCCAATCGACCTTTGGGAATCGGCTGACCGCTCATCAAACACAATCCATATGTGTGATCCTTGATTCGAGCAAGTGCATCATCGACTTCGCGCACCAGTTGACGATCAAGATGAGCGAATTCCAAGGCGAAATCCTGGTCAAAAGTGTCCGTTCCGATATCTGCCATATGCAGCGGCATCGTCGAAAGATTTCCGTCGTTGCTCTTGAGCGCTTCCTTCTCGGTCAATTCGACACGACCAACAAGATCGGAGCGAACCTTGAGAAGCATCGTGTGATATCGCTCGAGATCGCGGTCAGACAATTTCGTTCGTCCCAGTTTCAAAGGCCGCGCATCCTCCGTATTCGCAGCGGCTTTGGCCAGTTTGCCCGCACCCTTCTTCTTGGGAAGTTTGATTCCCTTCATCGAAAGCACGCGCACACGGCGACCGTTGATCATCACAAATCCGGTCGGCGTCTTCTGCGCCAACACCGCTTGCACCGCTGCCTGGGCAACCGTCGATGCATGTGCAAAGTCAATCTTCTTCTTCGGTTCCTTCGAACGATCATTTGGACGCGGCGCCTTCGCCTTCACTCGCGGCTTGGCGATCACCGGAGGTGGCGCGCCCTTGGACCGCTTGGGCGGTGGCGGCGGTTCTCCAACGATGCTCTTGGGCATCACATAAACTTTTTTCGGTGGCGGCAGCTTTGTCAACTGCGGCGCAGTCGGAGGCGGTTGCTTCTTGCCAATCACATTTGGCATTGGCTTGACGGCTGGCTGCTTGAGGGCGGCGACCTTCTTGGCGGCCTTCTTGGCGCCCTTCTTGGCGCCCTTCTTGGCCCTTTTCTTCTTGTCCTTCTTTGATTGCTTCTTCGCAGCGTTTTTCTTAGATGCCATGATTGCTCCTTCGACTGTGGGATATGCGGGCTCTGGAGCCGATGATCGACTCCTGTGCTCTCGCCCGAATCCCAATCAAGGTCATCGAGAGCGGAAGCCGTGTATTGTAGTGTTTTTTCAGTAAAAGTCAATCGGACGACGCTCTAGGTTCGAGGTCGACCCGATCCAATCTTGCGAAACTTCTCGTATCGCAAGCGCACGAGTGTTTCAGTATCCATGCGGGTCAATTCATTCAACTGCTCGACAATCCATCCCTGCACCGCGGCCGCCGTGGCTTTGGGATCGCGGTGCGCACCGCCGATTGGCTCGTGGATGACATGATCGATCAAACCATTGGCCAGGTTGTCCTTGGCCGTCAACGCGAGGGCCTTTGCGGCAAGCGGATTCGTGCGCTCATTGGCCTCTTTCCACAGAATTGCAGCGCAGCCTTCGGGAGAAATAACTGAATACCAAGCGTATTCCAGCATTGCGATCCGATCGGCCACTGCGATGCCCAGCGCTCCGCCCGAGCCACCTTCGCCAATCACGACCGTGACAATTGGCGTTCGCAGTCGACTCATCTCGCGCAGGTTCACTGCGATCGCCTCGGCCTGACCACGCTCTTCGCTCTCGATGCCGGGATATGCACCCGGAGTGTCCACGAGAGTCACAATCGGCACCCTGAACTTCTCGGCAAGTTTCATCTTTAAGAGTGCCTTGCGATAACCCTCGGGATTGGCGCAACCGAATCTGCACGAAATGCGCTCTGGAGTAGTGCGCCCCTTCTGGTGGCCAACCAAGAGCACCTTCCACGGGCCGATTCTCGTGAATCCCGTGACAATCGCAGGGTCATCGCCGAAGCGACGATCTCCGTGCAGTTGGCTGAAATCTCGACACATCAAGTCGACATAATCAAGCGTCTGCGGCCTGGCGGGATGGCGCGCGACGCGCACGGTTTGCCATGGGGAAAGATTGGCATATGTCTTGGCCAGAATTGTTTGACGAGTCGAAAGCAATGTGGCAAGTTCATCGCTCGATGCATGTTGATCACTGCGAGATTCGATCGCGGCGATCTGTCGTTCGATTTCCACAACGGGCTGCTCGAAATCGAGCGCCGAGACAATTCCTGATCCTGCATTTGACATGCCACGAATCGTACCAACCGTGCTATTGTGGTCGCATGGGTGTTGCAATTGCTGTCGTTGGGTTTGGCAGTATGGGCTCTGCGCTCGTCCGAGGTGCGATTCGTTCCAATGTCGTGCCGCCAAAAATGATTCTCGTCATTGACCCAGATCCGATCGCTCGCGAACGCGCCGCGACGCTTGGTTGCCAAGTGTGTGATGATCCGATGCGGATGGCGGATTCGCCGTGGATCGTGCTCGCCGTCAAGCCGCAATCCTTTGCAAACCTGGCGCTCGAAGTTGGCGATTTGCACTCCAACCCGCTCATCGTGTCGGTGATGGCGGGCGTCTCGACCGTGCGACTGCATGAGGCGTTTGGATCCTCCGTTCGCTGCGTGCGATGCATGCCCAACATCGCCGCAGAAATTGGACTCGCAGTGACGGCTTACGCTTGCGGGCCGGAATGTTCCGACGCCGATCGCGCGCTTGCACTTCGATTGCTCGGGTCGATTGGAACAACGGTTGAGATCGCCGAAAATATGTTTGACGCGGCAACTGCGACGAGCGGATCCGGTCCGGCTTATCTTTTTCTGCTCGCCGAATCGATGATCGAGAGCGCGATTCGACTTGGATTCGAGCGCCCCATCGCAGACCGACTCGTGCGACAAGCGCTGCTCGGTGCAGCCACGCTCCTTGCCCGCGGCGAGCGCACACCATCAGACCTTCGAGGGATGGTCACCAGTCAAGGCGGTACGACACACGCGGCGATGGCGATCTTTGAATCCCACGGATTTCATTCGATGATGCACAACGCACTGCGAGCGGCGCGCGATCGAGGACGCGATCTCGCCGTCGCGGCCGCGAAGCAGGCTCCACTGACATCAACCACCCTTCCCAACCAGTGAGTCAGGTTGCATCAACAATGGCTGCTGCGAACGACCGCGTCGAGGAATTTGCGATCGATCTCGCGGATGTTCGCAAGACATACGCTCGCAAGATTCGCGCCTTGCAAGGCGTCGATCTTCGAGTTCGCAGTGGAGAAATATTTGGACTCCTCGGCCCCAATGGTGCGGGCAAGAGCACGCTTGTCAAGATCATGATGACGATTGTCCGTCCGGATACAGCGCGAGGAACGGTGCTTGGTTGCGGCGTGGGCGATCCAAACTCTCTGAGCCGCATTGGATATCTGCCAGAACATCATCGATTCCCAACCTATCTCACTGGACGGCAAGTCGTTGAATTCAGCGGTGCGATGTCCAAAGTTGATCGCGCAACACGCAAGAAGCGCGCTAGCGAATTGCTCGACCGTGTTGGCATGAGCGGCTGGAAGGATCGTCGGCTCGGTTCGTATTCCAAGGGAATGCGGCAGCGAACGGGGCTTGCGGCGGCGTTGGTCAACGATCCACAACTCGTGGTGCTCGACGAACCCACCGACGGCGTTGATCCAGTTGGACGGCGTGAAATTCGTGACCTGCTCACAGGTTTTCGCGATGAGGGACGAACGATCCTGCTCAATTCGCATCTGCTGTCGGAGATTGAAAATGTTTGCAACCGAGTTGCGATCATGGTGCAAGGTCGCATGGTCGCGCAAGGAACAATCGACGAACTCACCGCATCGAGTCGCAGATATGAAATCATCATCGAAGGACCGCCGCCTGATTGGTGCGGCGATGCAGCAAGTGTGCAAGCAATTCCAGCTGGCCACATGCTCGCCTCGGGCATCGCAACCGCATCATCGCGCCTTGTCTTTCTTGGACTTGACGCGGTGGGCGCGCAACCGATTCTCGACCGACTTCGTGCGCAGGGCCGCACGATCATTGCGGTGCAGACGGTGCGCGAGTCATTGGAAGATCTTTTTATGCGTGCGGTGACCGATCCAAACACTGGGCTCATCTATCGACCGGGAGCGGCGACATGATGCAGACGGTGGCAATTTTCGTCGGTGCATATCGCGAATTGAGCGCGCGCAAATTGTTCTGGCTTGCGCTAGCGGTCAGCCTCTTGGTCGTGGGGCTCTTTGCGTGTTTGGGCATCAATGAAACAGGCATCAGTTTCGTTGGATGGTCTTTCGAAAGTCCTTTCTTCAACACAAAGACAACTTCTCCCGAGACATTTTACAAGTTGCTCTTCGTCAATCTTGGAGTGGATTGGTGGCTAGGAGTTCTATCAACCTTGCTGGCACTGGTGACAACATGCGGCATCATTCCAGACCTTGTTGCGCCGGGCTCGGTCGACCTCTTGTTGGCCAAACCCATCACGCGCACTCGGCTCTTCCTCACCAAATTCTGTACGGGACTTCTCTTTGCAGCATTGCAAGTCTCTGTTTTTACCGCCGCCAGTTTTGTCGTCATCGGCGTGCGCGGCGGCGTTTGGGAATGGTCACTTTTTTATGCGATACCGATCGTGACTTTTTTCTACAGCATGCTCTTCAGCATTTGCGCACTCGTCGGCATGTTGACCAAGTCGTCGGTTGCTGCGCTCATTCTGACTCTGCTGGCTTGGACTGTGATCTTCACGATCAACCTCGCCGAAACACTTGTCAACAGCGGGCGAATTGCAAATCAAATGGAAGTTGCGGCCATTGAAAAGTCACTCGCTGACACTGAGAATCCACCGGATGAAGATGAGCAAGAAGAACTGAATCGCGATTTGGAACGGAGCATGGAAAATCGTCCAACATGGGACCGCGCACATTTCTGGTTCTTTGGCGTCAAGACTTTCCTGCCCAAGACGACCGATACGCTCAAGCTGCTTGATCGGTGGATTCTCGACTCGGCGTCGATGCCAACGCGCGATGAAGATTCACGCCGCGGGCCACAGCAGGCGTTTGGACCCAAGCGCGTGACGCGCGGCGAATTCCAACGCGCGCTTCGCGACGATGAACAATTACGATCGATTTGGTGGGTACTCGGGACGAGCATCGCATTCGAAGCGCTGGTGCTGGGACTCTCGACGCTGATCTTCGTGCGGCGTGATTACTGAGTGCGGGTCACGAGAAAACTTGATTCATGGACTGCGCAACCAATGCATCAACAAAACATATGGCGATCGATTGGCTCAGCCAGACTTCGCCTTCGGTTTCGCAGCGGCCTTGCGCGCTGGCAATGGATACTGTGAGACATACTCACTCTTCAAGAAGAAGTAATAGAGAGTCCCTTCGCAGTATTGACCGCCCGCGAGAATTTCAGCAGATGGACCAATTCCCATGAAGATGTCCGCGCGACCTGGAGCGCGAATGGCACCACCTGTGTCTTGATCGAGCATGAAGCGTTGGAATGGCTCCTTCGATCCGCCATGCGTGCTTGCCAATGTATCGACGAAAAGAATGCCACCTGGTGGATAGACACTCTTGTCGGTGGCGAGAGAAACTTTGTCAGTCACCTTCACACCGAGGCTGCCCGCGGGCCATGTTTTGCCGTCATATTCGGTGAAGAACACAAATCGATTATTGAGGTTGATCATCGCCATCACAGATGCGGGATCCTTTTCATACAGCCGCCGAATCGCGGTGAGATTCAAGTCTTGCGCTGGAATGAGTCCAGCGTTGACGAGGCTCGATCCAAGACCAACATATTCACCGTCGGTTGCGCCGGCATATCCAATGAAGATCACCCTGTTGTCTGGCAGTGTCAACTTCGCGCTGCCATTAATCTGCACGATGTACGCATCGAGCGCGGTGGCAAACCACGCAAGTTCCAATCCGTTGAGCATGCCCGACGAGAGAATCTCTGCGCGATTTGGCCACGACACAACTTCACTCTCAGAGATGCGACGACCAATTGCCTGACCCGTTACCGGATCAGTCTCAAGGAATTTTGGCCTGCGATAGATTGGATATTCAAATCCAGGTCTCTTCGTCAAACTCGCCTGATATTCAGGCGCAAAATATCCCGTGAAGAGAACTCCGCCCTTTCCATTCCAACCCTTGGTCTGCCAGCAATCGAACATCTGCTTGAGCGCACTGTCGAATGTTGCCTGATCTGTACTGTCATTGAGAATCTGCCGAAACGCAATCACGCTCGACGATGCTTGATCCCATGTGCAAACATCTGGAAATGGAAACATCTGCGGAAACCTTGACCGACTCGATGGACTCTCGAACCACGATTGATCTTGCATGAGACCCTCTTGCAAATACGCATCGCGCGCGGACCAAGCCTTCGATAAGTCTGGCCACTGCTCAGTGGGTCCAAGTTTGCGAAGGGCGCACTCACCTGGTGCGAGTTTCTGGGCAAAATCTGCAGTGGGCGTTGGAACTGGCGGCGCCTCGCAACCGATAATGACCAAAGTCGCAATGGCGAGTGAGGAAAAGCCGATAAGAGTGTTGCATCCTTGCATGGCGCGAAGGGTAGCACATTTGATCAGTATTTCGTGAGTCGACGAGACTAAATGTGTATGATTCGACTCAAACAGCAACTGGAGACACCATATGACATCAACACAAACACTCGTGCTCGCTTGGGGATTTTCAGGATGGGAACTCGCCATCCTGCTCGTCTTGGGCTTGCTCATTTTCGGACGACGCCTGCCTGAGCTCGGCCGCTCGGTCGGCAAGACCATCATCGAGTTCAAGAAAGGTCTTGCTGGAATCGAATCGGATGTCAACAGTTCGACCAACAACGCTCCGGCGCAGTCCAATCAGAATTCTGGCGGTTCGCTTCCACCGAGTTCCCCTTCGCAAGGCAACTCCAATCAAGGCGGAGTTACCAACCACGAGACGCAGGGACAGTATCGCCCGCCACAATCATGATGAATCCTGATGAATCCTGATGAATCCTGACGGCTCTTGAATTGGTGTTGATGGGGGCGCGTTGTTGTTTTCGTACGAGCACGGATTGAGCAGGAAATCCCGCGTTTTCTAGGTGGTTTTTCGCGGGCTCAATCTCCATCGTTGCCACGAAAAGAAAAAAGGCGCGCTTTCAAGACGCTGCCTCGCCGTTCAATAGCGTAACTCCCGTGCGGATGAAGCAAGCGGTGTCGCTTTCCATCAGCACTCAACAAGGGAGGCTTCTATGAAGTGGAATTCAATTCGTTTGGGTTACCGTTACTTGTCGCTCATCGCTGCGGCGATCATCTTCCAACAACTTGCCAGCGGGTCGCCGAAATTGGGCGGTGACGACCCCACCGGGCCACCGCCAGGGCCACCGCCCTGCCCCACGATCGAGTTTCTATGCGATGGTCCGCCGCCCAAACCTGAGGACCCACTCCAACAACTCTGCCAATGCGGACCTGGCCAATGGATACGCGTCACAAAGCAGCCGCAGCTCGATCCATTTCCTGAAATCCATAGCCGATGGAGTGGCTCTGACAATTTCGTTGCATGGCAAACGAGCTCTGACCGTGTGGCCCACGATGGACAGGCATCGGTCAATGTAACGATCGCTGGTACGAGTAGATTCTGGCATGCGGGCAGCAAATCCGGGAGTCATGTTGCGCAATACTCGGGCGGATGGACTGAACAATGGCAAGGAACATTTCCAGCATGCGCGCGCTCGGTCATGCTCGCCGCCGTTGGCAGCGGCGCATTGACGATCGGTGGCAGTTGTGCGGCAAGGCTCGGCTGTTCTGCGGCCACTACGGCCACCGCTTCCGGCGGTGCGATGAGCAGAGGCAACGCAACCGCCACGGTCACAGGACTCGAAATCCATGGGGCAGTTTCATTTGATGAGCTCGTTCGCGAATCGAAGATCAATGGGAACTTCGGTGCGGATATCACGCTCAGCTCGCCAGGCTTGAGTGGACGCATGTCTTCAAACCAAAGTTGGACTGTCAAGGGAGAAGGTTCAGCGGCTGGGTCACTGTCGTTCACGATTGCGCCCGACCGAACATACTGCGCACTGACCAACTTACCGATCATGGCAACTTGGAACGGAATCGTGGCTGTCTCGGCCTCAGTCTCTGTCGACGAAAATGGGTCGGCGGCTGGATCGGCCGGATCGACATTGTTGTTGCAGATCAATTGACTTGGAGTTTTTTCATGAGACTGATGCACATATTGAGAGTCATGCGTGTCAAGCGTGTCATGCGTGTCATGCGTGTCATGCGTGTCATGCGTGTCATGCGTGTCATGCGTGTCATGCGTGTCATGCGTGTCAGTCAATTCATAGGACGACTCGCGGCATTGGTCGCGTGCGCGGTCTGCGTGGGGCAGACGGCGGTGGAGGATGTGCGAGCGAACACTCGCACACTCCTTCACGAGTCGTTCTCGAATGTTGTTCAGTCGATGCAGGATCGCTTCGCGGCAGAAGATCACGCGCTCATAGTCGGCCGTAAATTATCGGTTGATTGGTCGCTCGCGCCTGCCCTGCTCATGTGCGAAATTGCGCGTGGCGATCCGCCATCGCATTGGATGGCGACACTCGATGACGCGTATGGAAACTCAGCTGCGCTCGCTGATGACGCGCCAGAAACCCCGCGAGCGATCGTTGAAAGTTGCGCGCTCATTGCGCATCGCACTGGCATCGTGGAATTTTCATCGCGTGCGGAGCGTTCATTCGCGGCTGGTTCAGAAGTGCCACCGCTGATCGCCTGGGAATGCGAAATTGATCGCGCACAAACGCGACTGCGAACAGCTTGGTATGAGCCATCGCTCGCACAGCGCGGAATAGACTTCCCAATGCCGGCCGATCGCACCGTGCTGACATGGACGAGTGAATTGATGCGCCTCCAAGTGCTGCAAGAGTCCGCTGACTGGTCGATGCCGTGGCCGAAGGAACGACCGATTTTCGATCATGTCGGAGATGCATACGACCTCTTCGACGGACTTCGCGCATGGCATTGGGCGCGACGACAAGAGGTGATCGCAAGCAAGCCTGCGCTGATCAGCGAAAACACGGACGGGAAGTTCATCCCGCGCACTCTGCGATGGACTCAACCTTCCTGCGATGAATGGCAGTTGACGATCGCACTGCGTCCATGTTGGGCGATCCGCACGGCCGGATTCATCGTGACGGCCGACAGCGTTGATCGATCGAAACTGCCAGTCGGCAGACCAAACACCTTGGTCGAAATCATCGCTGCGCACACAACGCTGAGAGTGTCTTTCGTCCGCCTTGCCAATGCAACTGTCGGCATCGCCAAGGGAACTTTTCTGCCAAGCCGCCTCGCACTCCTTCTGGATGATCATGAAATTGCCCACGCAAGCTTGCACTCAATTGGATTGCTGCCAGCTGAAGATTCATCAATCGATCGACCGCTGAAGATAGATCCACTCTGGCGCGATGCAATCGAACGAATTCGCCAAGCACAAGATTCGCAGGTGCCACCCATTCCATTTGACGCTTCGCAGTTGGACTTCAGCACGCACACTGCCAACGGTTCCAACGCCGCGCTCCTGCGAGCACGACTCGCTGCCAACGCGTGGATGTTTGGACTTCGCGCAGACATCGCCAATCTCACCGCAACCATCACGCATGCGCAAGGACTCCGCCGCACCGAGAATCTTGGCCGCCACGACTTGACTGATCTTCAGACCTTCGCAGAATCGATGGCTATCGCGCATGCGGCCGACTCGGTCATCTCTGCCGTACGCATTCGACACGCGCTCGCGGCGGCGGAACTTCAAACGAGCGAACTCATTCCCGCATGCCTCGCCGCCGTATCAAGCGGACGCTTCTGGGCTGCACTCGATCTAGCGACGGTGGGATCCAACCGTGCAATAGAAGGATCACAAGCAGAAGCGATGTGGCGGCGAGCGCGCGAGTCAATCCACAACTGGTACGCCGATCCCCTGTCGTATGTCGTCTTCGGCGCCGACTCTGGCGTGTTGATTCTCTCACAGCACATTGCAGCTGAAATCAACCCAACCTGGAACGATTCGATCGCGGTCAACCCACCCCCAACAACAATCGATGGACGCGCAGCGGGCGGTGCGATGCGAGAATTGCGCGCCATCTTTGATAATCGGGCGATTAAGTTGATCGATGACAAGAATGACAAGCATGACAAGCATGACAAGCCCAACAAATCCGACCAGCCCAACCCCGCCAATCACTCCTGACCGTCAATCAACTGCACATCGGGTCGCGCAAGGCGAAACTGCTTCGAGCCTTCGGGCGTGACCCGACTCGACCAAACATAGAGCTTGCGTAGCGACTTGAGACTTCGCAGTGAATTCAATCCGTCGTCAGTCAATTCCGTCGCCACAAAGTTGATCGATTCCAGTTTCTGCATCTTCGCCAAGCTTGCCGCAACTTGATCGCCCACCTTGGTGTGATCGAGACGCAAGACTCTCAGCGCCGAGAAGTGCGTCAGCTCACCACTCGCGTCATCCGCAATCGCGCAATGAGCAAGATTCAGTACCACCAAGAAATCAGCTAGCTGTGCCAATTGCGAAAGCTGCGCATTCTCAATCGGCTGTGTCGCCAGACTTGCGTTGGCCTCGTAATTGGAACTCTCTTGTGCGAGTGGTTGCACAATCACTCCCAAGCTTGCCAGCGCTGAAGTTTCCCGCTGAATTCGCGCAAGTTCTTCGGGTTTCAATGGGCGCTCGGGCAGCGTCCACCGATTGTCCGATTCCGCTCTCGGTGAAGCGACTACTCCACCACTTGGGGCACCTTGCTCGATCCATGTTCGAATGATCGCAATCTGCGTCGGCGTCAGACGATCACCTTCTGGCGGCATCGCACTGTCATCATCGGCTGGCAACTCAACATTGATGAGCATCAAACTGGCCTTGGGATCTCCTGGCTTGACCACAAATTCACCCTTGCGCGCAGTCGTCATGCGCGACCAATCATCGAGATAGACACCGCCCTTGTGCTTGCCGTTGCCATGACATTCGTAACAGTGCGCGCTCAAAATCGGCACGACCTGTTTGACGAAGTCCACGCCACTAGTCGATCCCGTATTCGCTGCGGCATTCACCGGCACACTCGCCGTCGCGGGCGCGCTCGAACTTGCCGCCGCACTCGCATCCGCAACCACCGCCGTGTCGGCTATCCCCAGCTGCTTCTTCGCCGCACGAGTCGCCGCATCACGCTGACTCTTTTCAGTTTGATCAATCGCGGCCCAGAATGCGTCGGTGACAAATCCATCGCCGTACACCATCGAACCACCGAGATGTCCCGTAAACGCCAACCCACCCGCGGTCGCCAACAACAACATGCGCCACGCACCCGAA
>Ga0209702_10003290_pt1 | contig 25775 bp, 17 predicted proteins | sample FRY01_FD_187210 | JGI IMG/M metagenome (GOLD analysis project Ga0209702, IMG submission 187210) | Freshwater microbial communities from Lake Fryxell liftoff mats and glacier meltwater in Antarctica - FRY-01 (SPAdes) (version 2) | ecosystem: Environmental > Aquatic > Freshwater > Ice > Glacier... | reverse complement strand
CCGGCCCCTGCCCCTGCCCCTGCCCCTGCCCCTGCCCCTGCCCCTGCCCCTGCCCCTGCCCCTGCCCCTGTTCCTGTTCCTGTTCCTGTTCCTGCTCCTGCCCCGCCACCTCTGGCCATGCCGGCTGCGGAAACTCTCGAACCAACGCGGGCCACCGGCCTGTTTGGTTGGTTCAATTATTGGGCCGGGGAAGTGCAGAACGCGCTCGACTACTGGACTGGCCGGTTCCGCGGGCAATGAGCGGGCCCGCCCTGCCCGCGATCCTCCCCGTCCTCCCCAATCCGCTCCTTTCTGACTCGCCTGCGGTGTCTGGCCGTTCTCGCCGCGGGGCTCCCTGCCGCGTCGCTTCAGGCTCAGATCCCATCGGAAGTTCTGCTCACTCCCCCGGTTCTCTTTGATTTCGAGACTCCGGATTTCCAACCCGGCAGCGCTGTTGGTCAAAGGGGCTGGTGGGTGGATCAAGGAGTGGCGGCGGTCGTGCCCGGCCCCGGGCAAAGCCAGTCGATCATTTATGGATACCATGCCGACGGCTCACTCGCCACCCGGGACTGGTCCCGCACGGACGGTGCGAACCGGCTCCGCATGACCTGGCTCTACTCGAATGCCGGGAAGCTCGCCACTACCCATTACGGTCCCGCCGCCATTCAATCGTTCGCCCCCGGCCACACACTGTACACCCCATCGGTGCAGTACACCTACGACCCCGCTGGCCGCATCACCACCCGCACCGATGGTACCGGCACCACCCTCATGACCTGGCGCTTTGACGGCAGTCCGCTCATGGAAGAGGCGGTGGATGGCCTCGACTCACCACTCGCCGCCGGCCGGCATCTCCGCCGCACCTACGATGCCTCCGGTCGCCTCACCGGACTGGAATCCTCCTGGGGCAGTCTGCTGAGCGGCGTCAACACCTCCGGCAGCGGCACCGTCTCCCCAGCCGTGTCCTCGTTGAGTGGGTGTCTCAGATTGACCTGCTCACCACTGGCTGACTGTCGCGGAGTATGTCAGGGCCAGATTGGCTTCAGTTGCCAGGCGTTGAGACTCTTCAGAGTTGCTTCTTGGCCCTGAGCCCGGAGGGAGACGCCGACGCTGTCGACGCGGTCCGGGTAGACCCGCATGGCAAGGTAGAGCTTTTCGTTGACGAAGACTTCCACCACGCTGCGGTCGAGGAAAACCCGCAGCTTCAGTGGTCCGTCGCCGCGCTCCATATCGGCTCTTTCCGGGGGACGAATCCAGGTGTCCGGGTTGGTGCTGGATCGTGTGCCGTCGAGGGAGATGACCCCGGGGGTGTCGTACCAGACGCTGAGCTTTCGGTCGAAGTTGTAGAAGGTTATCGATGTCTGCTCTTCGGCGTCGGGTGAGCGCAGGACGTTGAGCTGCACCCAGCGCGACATTTTCGGATCGATCTCCACGGAGAGTTCCATGGTGTGGCCATTGATCGACTCCAGCACGACGTCCTGGTTTGCAGGGAGGACGGTCTCGCCGATGTGCTGGTGGTTCCCCCGGAGGGATTTGACCGCTTCGACCGGTGCGATTCGGAGCTGGGCGTCGGGACCCAGGGTCAGTTGCTGCGCCAGGGACATGATCTGATCCCACTCCCTGCTGCTTTCGCCGTCGTTGATGTTGAGAATATTGATTACGCCGCCCTGGCCATCCGCCGCAGCGGATGGCGCATGAACGCCGCCGGGGGAAACTCGGCCGTGGTTGAACCGGCCGTGCGCGTACGGTTTGAACTTGTGGCTCTGCTGGTTGTAGTCCCCCAGCAGATATTGCCCGCCGAAAGTGTGGCTGAAGGAAAGGAACAAATGCTTATCGCCGATGGGCACGAAGTTCGGGCAGGCCGAGGCATCCCCGAGCGGGAAGGGATTTTCTTCCAAAAATCCTCCGTGCGACGTCCAGTCGGTGAGGTTCTTGGACGAGACAAGGCTGGCACCGACGAGGCCGAAATACGTGTCCCCTTCCTTCCAGATGCAGGAATCTCCGGACGGACTGCTAACGGGTCTCCCTCCGGGCTTCTCCCAGTTCAAAAGCAGCGGATCCTTCGCGATCGCGACCATCTGCCCGGCACTGATCCCGAGGTAGTAGGCGACGACCTGGTCAGGTTCGACCACGGTGCTGCCAGAAAAGCACATCCGCTCGATGCCTGGATAAATCGCGTAGGGCAGATCCCGCCAGTGGACGAGGTCCTCGCTCACCGCATGACCCCAGTGCTGCCGGCGTTTGGCGAGGTCCGCAGGGTCGGGAAACTCGTCCGGGGGATAACCCTGGTAGAAAAGGTGCCAGCGCCCCTGCCAGAAACAGAGGCCGTTGGGATCGTTCAATTGGCTTTCGGGACTGACGAAATGGTAGGCCGGGCGATAGCGGTCCGCCGACAGCCGCTTCCGGGATGCCGCGAAGCGCAGCATCTGGGGATCGGTCTTCAGCGCTTGCTCCTGTTCCGCCAGGGTTTTCGGGAATATCTGCCTCGGCACCGGTGACGCATGCGGGTCCGGCGGGCGGTTGCGGGGTACGACCGCGAGGGTGGCGACGGCACTGGTGGTTCCACCGCTTGAGACAGAGTAACTGCCGGCATCAGATGCGTTCACGCCGCGGATCCGGTGGCTTCGTCCCGTCGCGCCGGGGATGGGCTGGCCATCTTTGCTCCACTGTGAGGATTTCCCGGCGGTCGCAGGTCCGGCCAGGCTGAGGTCGCTGCCCGTCGTGACCGTGGCCCTGGTAAGAGCGGGCGTGATCGCTGGCGCGGTCGCGCCCGGTTCACCACCGATCACAATTCCCACCCGGGTAATATCGCCGACCGGTTCACCATCGGTGTGAAACCGGAACAACAACTCTTCCCCCTTTGCGACCAGCATCCCGTTTATTTCGTTGGTGAGACTGCTGCCGATGTTCTGCAGCGCGACCAGCCGCGTGTCGCCCTTGCTCGTGCGATGTACGATCTCGTAGCCGATTCCATTTCCATGGGGCGAGGCGCGGCCCAGCGTGTAACTCAAGTCAATCCGCATGCTCCCGGGAGCTGTCCAGCCAATGACCAAACCCGCGGTCGGAACCGCGCCACTGGGATGCAACAGCACCTCGCCCGGCGCCCAGCGGACACCGTTCCTGGCCGAAACCTGTTCTTCGCCGCTGGTGTTCCTGCCGATCCCCCAGTACCCGGTCTCCTCGCTCCACATCAGCGGCGGCTTGGCGAACTCGGAGCCCCACAGCACGTTCGCGTCGCGTTTCGCCAGGCTCAGCAGCGGGAAGAACGGCGAGGGGCTGGACGAGTCATCCATCCGGTGAGACCATACGCTGCTGGTGCCGTTGTCGGTGAGGGAAAAATCATCTGCCAGCGAGTAGGTCAGTGCCGAATCTCCGGCCGCCTGCGCGAGGCCATTCTCAGCCGCGCAGATTGAGAGGAGGGCGACGATGGCCGCGAGGTGATGAATGGGGTGATTCATGCGGGGTTGATTTATAGTTCGTAACGGTTGGCGGGGCGGCAGGCTGCGCGCTCACTTGCACACAGGCCTCTGCTCAGGGGAGCGCTCTGATGGGACAGGAGGAATTCCAGTCACCGGTTGCATCTGATTATCAGTTTCTAACCAGTTCCGGCAAAAACCTGCGCACTATAACCCTCCAAAAGTCGGCAAATCAACTAAAAAAGCCGATTTTCCGCGTATGGATGCTTTTTTATTGACGACCATCAGCTCAACCGATAAAAATGACCCTCGCCGTGATAATCAGACGACAATCACACTCCCACGATCCAACCACCCGAAAACCCAACTGAAAATGAGAACAGCAACCACACATTCGCTCTCCCTCTTCGCCTGCGGAATCCTCGCCTGCCTGGCTCAGCAATCTGGCGCGACGGTCTTGCTCACCGAAAACTTCAACGGGTTCACCGCTCCTGTCGGCAACTTCAACGGCGGTCAATTCGAGTCGTCATTGGCCGTCGCTTTTAGCGGCAGTGTTCCGAACTGGAGCGGGACTGGCGGAGGTGTTGTGCATGCTGTAGACATCGCCAATGTTTTCCCGGTAATCGATGACCCAAGGGATTTCGCTGTCATGATTTGGCAGGATAATGTCATTACGCTGAACTTAGGCATCCCTGGATCAAATGTCCTGGGGAGCCCTTATGAAGTGTCCTTCTCCGCAAGCCCCGCGGTCTATCAAGCTGCGCCTCAGCAGACGTTGGCCACCGACGGATTGCTGATCGAACTGCTCCGGGCTGACAACAGTGTGCTGGCCAGCCACACCCATGAACCAGGGGCATGGGCCGGCACCGTCAACCTCCTCCCGGCCAGCTTCTCCTACACCGGAGACGGCACTGGCGAGGTGAGGCTGCGGGTCGGTCCCTCGGCCTTCAATAGCGGACGCTTCGGCGGTGCCATTGACAATTTGACCCTCACTCAAGTCCCGGAACCGTCGGCCTGCCTGCTCGCTCTTGGTGGATTTGGCCTGTTCGGTCGACGCAAAAGGGCGTGAGCAGACCGCGCTCGCACTTTTCGGTCTCCCGGTTCTCGGCCTCCTGGCGCAGAGAAGGCGGCGCTCAATCGACGAACCAGAGTCATTCGAGACTTTACCACGCACCGCCATGCCATCACTCACTCGTTGTTTCACCACTATCATCGCCGCCGCCGCGAGCCTCCTGCTCGGTGCCTCGCCAGCACACGCGAACTTCTCTGACGACTTCGGTAGTTTTACCGCCCCGTCGGGCAACTTCAACGGCGGACAGTACGAATCGGGACTGGTGGTCGCCCACGGCGGCGACCTGGATGGATGGGCCAAAGCGGGCGGCGGCGTCGTCCACGTGGTCGATCGGGCGAACGTAGTCGGCGGCAACAGCCCGCGGGACTTCGCGGTGATGATCTGGCAGGACAACGTCATCACGCAGGTGGCCGCCGTCCCCGGCTCGAATGTGTCCGGTACGCCCTACGCGATCACGTTCGACGCGGGGCCCGGCGTCTACCAGGCCCCCAGCCAGGCGACCGGTGTGGACGACGGCATCCTGATCGAGGTTCTGCGCGCCGACGACAGCCTGCTCGCCTCCCACACCCACCTGCCCGGCGAGTGGGCAGGCTTTCCCACGCTGGCCGGAGGCAGCTTCCAGTACACCGGCGATGGCAGCGGTGACATCCGCCTGCGTGTCGGCCCCTCTGCACCCGGCAGTGGGCGGTTCGGCGGGACGATCGACAACGTTTCGATCGTGAACCCGCTCGGCCCGAGCATCACCTCCTTCACCGCCAGCCCCGAAGTGCTTGCCGACGCAGGCGACGCGATGACCTTCAACTGGCTGGTCGGAGGTTTGCCCCTCGATTCGCTGGTGCTCACCCCCGGGAACATCAACGTCCTGGCGCTCACCAACGCATCCGGACAGGGCAGTTACGTCCTCAACCCGGGGGCGGATGGCACCACCGAATACACCCTCACCTCCACCAAGGGCGCCGACAGCAGACAGCGGAAAGTGACCGTGATCCTGCCGGCCCCGCAGATCATCATGTTCGCAATGACTCCTCCGCGGGCCGCCGCGGGCCAACCCGCGCAGTTCACCTGGCAGGTCGAACGGCCAGTGACGACGCTGGTGCTCACGCCGGGCAATATCGATCTCCTGGCCCATACTGACGCCAGCGGCAGTGGCAGCTTCACGCTGACCCCCGGACCGAACGAGTCGACCGCCTACACCCTCACCGCCACCCGCGGCACCGCCAGCACCACAGCGCACGCGACCCGGGGGATCGTCGATCCGAACGCGACCTTCTCGGATGACTTCGGCAATTTTACCGATGGCAATTTTAACGGCGGACAGTTCCAATCGGGACTGGTGGTCGCCTTCGGCGGCAATCTGGCTGACTGGGACAAAGCGGGCGGTGGCGTCGTCCATGTGGTCGATCGGGCGAACGTCTTCGGCACCGGCAACAACCCGCCGGACTTCGCAGTCATGGTCTGGGAGGACAACGTGATCACGCAGGTCGCCGCCCTCCCCGGCTCGAATGTTTCCGGCACGCTCTACGCGGTCACGTTCGACGCGGGTCCCGGCGTTTACCAGGCCCCCAACCAGGCGACTGGTGCGACCGACGGCATCCTCATCGAGGTCCTGCGCGGTGACGACACCGTGCTCGCTTCCCACACCCACCTGCCCGGTGAGTGGGCGGGCTTTCCGACGCTGGTCGGCGCTCGGTTCGAATACATCGGCGAGGGCAGCGGGGATATCCGCTTGCGCATCGGCCCCTCGTCACCCGGCAGCGGGCGGTTCGGCGGGACGATCGACAACGTTTCGATCACGCCGGCGAGCGCCATCCCGCTGCAGATCACCAGCATCAGCCGCGATCCGGCCACCCTTGCAGCCACCCTCACCTTCATGTCGGTCAACGGCGTCAACTACGAAGTCTGGGCGTCGCCGGACCTGCAGGCGTGGCAACAATTGGACGACGAGGTGGAGGGGACCGGGCAAACCACCCAGTTCACTGACACGTTTCTGGCGCCGACCAACCCCCGACTCTACTATCAGGTGCGGCGACCTTGACCGTGCGGTCGCCTGCCACCTGTTCTGCCCCCGGCCCCCATGCTCCCGACTTCGCTCAGGGCGATCTCCATCGCCGCCATCGTCGCTGGCGTCGGCCACGCGCTCGGCTCCGCGGCCGGAGCGCAGACGGTGATGATCGCCGAGTTCATGGCCAGCAACGAATCCACCCATTACGACGGCGACGGCAACGCCTCCGACTGGATCGAACTACACAACTTCGGCACTGCGACCGTCAACCTCAACGGCTGGCACCTCACCGATCGCACCGACGCCCTCACCAAATGGAAATTTCCGGACGTGCTGCTGCCGGCTGGCGGCTACCTGGTCGTTTACGCCTCGAACCAGAACGGCGACGACTACGTTGATGCCGGCGGCAGGCTGCACACCAACTTTTCCCTCGCCGCGAGCGGCGAGTACCTCGGGCTGATCGAACCCGACGGCGCGACGGTGGCGCACGCCTTCGCCCCGACCTTCCCGCCGCAGGTGCGCGGGATTTCGTACGGGATCGCAGCGAATCAGGCGATCATCGGCTTCTTCGACACGCCGAGTCCGGGGGCCGCGAACCCTGCCTCTCCTTCCGCGGCGGGACCTCTCATCAACGATGTCACCGACAGCCCGCGGCCGCTCCCGGGGGACGGGGACGACATCGTGATCCGGGCCCAGGTCGATGCTTTCGTGAGCCCGGTCGATTCGGTCACGCTGCGCTACCGGGTGATGTTCGGCGCCGAGCAGACGGTTCTGATGAGCGACCTTGGCGGCGGGCAGTACACCGCCACGATCCCGCACACCGCATCGGCGCCCGGCCAGATGGTGCGCTGGTCTGTCGCCGCCCAGGACAGCCTCGGCCAGTCGCGCCGCGAACCGCCGTACCTCTCACCTGCCGACTCGCCGCAGTATTTCGGCACCGTCATCGACAACCCCGCGACGGCGTCGCCTCTGCCAGCACTCCACTGGTTCGTTGCTTCGCCGGGCGCCGCCAGCACGTTAGGCGGCACACGCGGCGCGGTGTATTTCGGCGGCCAGTTCTACGACAACGCCTTCGTGCGCCTTCGCGGCGCGAGCTCGGTCAATTGGGCGAAGAAGGCCTACAAGTTCGAATTCAATACCGGTCACCACTTCCGCTACGCCGACGACGCTCCCCTCGTCGAGGAAATCAACCTCAATACCACCCAACAGGACAAATCCTACGTCCGCGAGTCCCTTACTTACGAAACTTATCGCGCAGTGGGGGTGGCCGCGAGCGACGCCTTCCCCGTGCACGTCGAACAGAACGGCCAGTTCTTCAGCGTCGCATCGCTGGTGCAGCAGGTGGACGCGGATTTCCTTGCCGCGCGCGGCCTGGGCCCGGAGGGGGCGCTCTACAAGATGAACAACGGCATCACCTCCACCGCCGGTACCGAAAAGAAGACACGCCGCGACGAAGGGACCGCCGACTTGCAGGCGCTGATCGCCGGGCTCAGAATCTCCAACCCGAATCGCAAAGCCTACCTGTTCGATCACGTTGACCTGCCGTCGGCCATCAACTACTTCACCTGCGCCATCGTCACCCAGGACTTCGACCGCTTCACCAAGAACTACTACATTTACCGCGACACCAACGGCAGTGGCGAGTGGACGCAGCTCCCGTGGGACAAGGATTTGACCTTCGGCGAGCGTTTCGTTTCCGACGACATCTCCGGTGACGGCTTCCTGGACGAAACGCCCGATGACCCCGCCAGCACCGCCCACCCGTTCTGGGGCGCCACCGGGCACGCCCGCCACGGAGTCAACATGATGGTCGATGCCGTCATCGCCCATCCAGTGGCCCGCGAGATGTACCTGCGCCGCCTGCGGACGCTGATGGACGAACTCCTGCAGCCCCCCGGAACACCACCCGCCCAACGGAAATTCGAAGCGCGGCTCGACCAGTTGTTCCCGCTGCTCCAGATCGATGCCGCCAAGGACTTGGCCAAATGGGGGTCGGCCGTCATCCCGGAGCAGCCGGCCAGACAGAATCTGGCCACCGCGATGAATCTGATCAAGACCAAGTACCTGGCCGAACGGCGCGTTTTCCTCTACGAGCGCCACGGCCTGGGCGTCATCGGTGGTGACGGGATGCCTTCGACGCTGGTTTCAGGCACGACCGGCGCGACCCTCGCGCGCTACTCGGTCCCGACCGCTAACCAGCTCGGCTTGAGTTGGACTGCTAGAGATTTCGATGATGCCGGCTGGACCTCGGGGGCGACCGGGATCGGCTTCGAACTGATCCCGTCCACCCATACGCCGCTTATCGCGACGCGGGTCCGGCCAAGCGATACCCACCCCAGCTCGACCTCCATCTTCCTGCGCATCCGCTTCGACGTCCCCAACCTCGCCACGATCGACTCGATCGAGTTGCGGATGAAATACGACGACGGTTTCGTCGCCTACCTGAACGGCACCGAGATCGCGCGGAGGAACGTCGCCGGCGCGGCGGGGAGCGCGGTCAGTTTTGACTCCGGAGCGACGAGCCGCCCGGACGCACAGGCCATCGTGTTCCAGAATATCGACGTGAGCGCGTTCTCCAGTGCCCTCGTGCCGGGCGGGAATGTGCTGGCGATCCATGCGCTGAACTCGTCGGCGTTGAACTCCGACATGCTGATCCTGCCGGAACTGGCCGAGCTGCCGAAGCCGGCTTCCCCAGGTTCGGTCGGAATCCCGGGCGCCCAGCCGCTCGGCCTGCCGCTGGCGATTGGCGCAATTGAATTCAACCCCGCCTCCGGCAACCAGGACCAGGAGTTCGTCCAGATCCTGAACCCCCATCCGATCGCCGTCGATGTCTCGGGGTGGACGGTCGAGGGTGCGATCAAGCACACGTTCAAGCCGGGCACCGTCATCCCCTCAAACGCGCACAACGTGCCGCTCTACCTCTCGCCACACGTCAACGCATTCCGCGCCCGCACTTCGGCACCGACTGGCAACAGCGAGGTCTTCGTCCAGGGGAACTACCGCAGCCAGTTGTCGGCGCGCGGCGAGACGATCACCATCCGCGACAAGGCGGGCACCATCACGGCCACGGCGACCTATCCCGGCGCGCCCAGCGATGCCCAGCGGTTCCTGCGCATCACCGAGGTCCACTACCATCCCGCCGACCCCTCCGCGGCCGAGGTTGGCGCCGGGTTTACCGACCCCGACGATTTTGAGTTTGTCGAGATCAAAAATATCGGCCTGGAAGCGATCGACATCAGTGGCGTGCACTTCGAGGAAGGGATCGAGTTCGTGATCCCCCAGGACACCATGCTGGGTGCAGGCGAACTCGCCGTGCTCGTCAGCCACACGAATGCATTCGTCGCGCGTTACGGTGCCGGCTCCAGAGTCCTCGGCCAGTACACCGGCCGCCTCGGCAACGACGGCGATGGAATCCAACTGCAGGATGCCGCCGGGGAGAACATCCTCAAATTCACCTATAACGACCGCTGGTATCCCGCCACCGACGGCGGCGGCTACACCTTGGTGATCCTCGACGAGCGTACCGATTGGAGCCGCTGGGATTTCGCCGCGGGCTGGGGCATCGGCGAATCGTCGCACGGCAGCCCAGGCACACAGAACAGCCCGATCACCCGGCAGCAGTTCGAGGGATGGCTTAACCATCACTTCAGCGAGGCCGAGATCCGCGACCCGCTCGTGTCAGCTCCCGCGGCCGACCCCAACGGCGACGGGCATCCGAACTTCCACCACTATGCCTTCGGCTCCAACCCCATGGCCGCGGCCACCCCGGCTGCCCAGCCGTTCATCGCCATCAACGGGAACTTCCTCGAACTCACCCACCCGCAGCGCGCAGCGGCGCTCGACCTCGAATTCGTCACCGAGACTTCGGCCGATCTCGATGTCTGGACGCCCATCGAAGCCCCCATCATCCACACTTCCGCTGCCGACCTCAACTCGATGGTGACCGTGACCCGGCGCGACCCGCGAACCATCGGCGCCACTCCGGGCGAAATCCGGCGCTTTTTGCGCGTCCGCGCCATGCACCAACAATGAGTCTTCTCTGCGACCCAAGGCGAACCGCGCCCCTCCTCCTGCACACCGGCTTGCAGCAGTCGAAAACCCCATTCTGAGGCTTTTGATAATCAGTGGCGCAGAGAACGCTGTCGGCTTGCATGACCATCAGACTTTAAGGCTTTTTCCTTACATTGCGGCAAATTCCGGTTGCACTAGCACCCGCAAGATGAGAATCTGATCGCGTTTTGATAATCAGAAGCTCAAATCACCTGAAGCCGCACCGCAAAACACGCGGCTTATCGGTACTCACGATCGCCATGCCTCCGACCTTACTGCTTCCCGAAACGCCGCATCAACAGGATCTCGTCCGCATCCTGATCCGCTACATCCAGGCCGACCGCCTCGCGGTGGGCGACCGGTTGCCTCCGATCCGTGCACTAGCCGAGCGGTTCGAAGTCACCGGAAGCGCGGTGCGCGACGCACTGATCCAGCTTCAGACCATGGGCATGATCAAGATCCTCCCGCGCAGCGGCGCTTTCGTCCAGTCAGTCAATTTTGCGTCTCTCGTCGGCGCCCTTACCGACACGATGGACAATACGCTGATGCAGGCGGACGCCAGCCTGTTCCATCTGCTGGATGCCCGGCAGCTGATCGAGGTCGAATGCGCCACCACGGCGGCGCGGCGTCGACGCTTGGAGGATTTGCTGCCGATCCGCGAGGCCCTGGCTGCGACGCTCGCCGCGGCGGAACCGCTGGACGAAAACGCGTCCACCGAGGCGCGGATGGCGCACTACGATGCCGACATGCGCTTCCACCTCGCCATTGCCGAACTCGCGGGCAACCCCGTCCTCACCACGATGTTGCGCTCGCTGCTCGGTCTGCTCAAGCCGCACCTGGTGCAGATCCCGTGGAGCCCCCGGCGCAAAGAACTGACCGTCAACGCCCACCTGGAACTGTTTGAGGCGCTGCACTCCGGCGATGTCGAAAAAGTGCGCCACCGCATGAGCGAACACACCGGGATGGCTCGCGACTCGCTGCTCAAGAACATGTGGTCGTCCCCTCACCCCCCCTCCTGATTTTCCAGGCACCGCCACGATCCCGCATCGATGAACGTCCGCCATTCAGCACTTCCCCAGATCTGCTTCCTGGGCACGATACTTCTCGCCGGCCCCGGCGGGGTGGCCTCGGGTGCGGACGAAAACCGCGAGGGGGTAGCGTTTTTCGAGCGCGGGGTGGCTCCCGTTTTGGAGAAATGGATCGCCATGGGGGCTCCGGACCCGCGGCAAGCGAAGGTGACCACGCCCGACTCCGAAAAACTCTGGGCGCTCCAGCCGATCAGGGAGCCCGCGGTCCCGGCCGTCAAAACCCCGGACTGGGCGCGCGGCGAGATCGACGCCTTCCTGCTCACCCGCCTGGAGCAGGCCGGACTCACCCCGTCGCCGGACGCTGACCGCCATACCCTGCTGCGGCGGGTGACGTTCGACCTGACCGGGCTGCCCCCGACCCCGGAAGCGATCGAGGCTTTCCTCAGCGACACTTCCGCCGACGCCTACCAGCGTGTAGTGGATCGACTGCTAAGTTCGGAAGCGTTCGGGGACCACTGGGCCCGGCACTGGTTCGACCTTTCCTGCTACGCCGACCTCGCCGACATCCAGGGCGATGTCCTGATCCGCGATGCCTGGCGCTACCGCGACTACGTCATCGCCTCCCTCAATTCGGACAAGCCGCTGGACCGCTTCATCCACGAGCAGATCGCCGGCGACCTACTGCCCGCCCGAAGCGCCCTCGAGCGCCGCGAACTGATCATCGCCACCGGATACCTCGCCATCGGACCCTGGGCCCTCCAGAATTACATCAAGGGCCAGCTCGACGCCGACGTCGTGGACCATCAGATCGACCGGATCGGGCGCACGTTTTTGGGGCAGACCATTTCGTGCGCGCGCTGTCATGATCACAAATTCGACCCCATCCCCACCGCCGACTACTACGCGTTGGCGGGGATTTTCCACAGCACCCGCACCACCAGCTACGACGGCCCTGGCGTGTGGAGTGCCATCACCCACGTCCCGCTCCCAAAGATGGAAGTCGCCCCCGCGGAACTGGCGCAGCGCCAGCAGTCGCTCGAGGAGATGGGAGCGCGTCGGCGGATCCTCCAGGCCGAGCTGACCTCGCTCATCCACACGATCCCCGGTGCCACGAGCGCCAACATCCTCACGATGCAGCAGGGGATAGCCGCGAATGAAAAAGACCGGATCTACGAGGTGAGCTTCGAGTCCGCACCGAGCGTCTGGGTGGGCGCGGAGCAACGCACCACCGCGGTGGACGGCTTGCAAATCGACATCCTGCGGGCCGACGGCAGCGTGCTCGCAGGACACCAGCACAATCCCGGTCCGTGGTCGGGGACGAAGGACGCCCAGCAGTTGAAACCCGCAAGCTTCACCTACACCGGCGACAGCTCCGGCGACGTGCGCCTCCGCATCACCAGCTCCACCCCTGGCAGCGGTCGCTTCGGCGGTGCCGTGGACGACCTCGTCGTCAGCACCGGCCCGGCCCACATCTTCGCTGATAACTTTGACACGCTCGTGCCCGGCGCCACCACCGGCGAGCAGGCGGACACGAAATTCAAAGTCCTGGCCGCTGCCACCGTGCCTGGCTGGGAGGGCGCGGGGATCAGCCACTCGCATGCGGTCGATCTCGCCGGCGGCGACTACGCGGTGCAATTCTTCGGCGGCGACGCCGGCTCGCTCGCCTCCGCCCAACCCGCCAGTGACACGGAAAAACTTGCCCATACCCGGGCGCTGGAACTCCAGAAAGAAGTCGGGGCCCTCGATTCCAAGATCACCCAGCTGAACACACTGAATGCCCCGGATACGGCCCTTGCGGTGCGCGATGTCGATTCCCCCGCCGACGGCCCGATCTATAAACGCGGCAACTTCCAATCACCCGGCGCCATCGTCCCGCGCGGCTTCCTCAGCGCCGTCCCGGCCTCAAGCAGCCACCTCATCGCACCGGGCAGCAGCGGACGCCTCCAACTCGCGGAGTGGCTCACCGATCCCGGCAACCCGCTCACCTCGCGCGTCCTCGCCAACCGCCTCTGGCACCACATTTTCGGCAAGGGGCTGGTGCGCTCGGTCGATTACTTCGGCCGGCACGGTGAACTGCCCAGCCATCCGGAACTGCTCGACTTCCTCGCGCTGCGCTTGCGCGGGGACGACCAGTGGTCGCTCAAGAAATCGGTGCGCCGCCTGGTGATGTCCCGCGCCTACCAGATGGCCTCGACGCCCAATGCGGCGGCCACTGCCGCCGACCCCGACAACCGCCTGCTCTGGCAGATGTCGCGCCGCCGGCTGAGCGCGGAGTCGATCCGCGACGCCATGCTCGCTGCCAGCGGCCAGCTCGACCCGGGCCGCGGCGGACCGAGCCTCGGCCTGGAAATCCCGGACAACATTGCCGGCGCCGGCGGTACCGTGAACCCGGCCACCTGGGCCGGCCAGGTCCCCGAGGCTGTCTCCACCCGGCGCACGATCTACTTCCCGATGAAGCGCGAGCGCCCGCAGGGGGAGCTCGAAATCCTCAGCACCTTCGATTTCCCCCACCCCAACGAGATCACCGGCGCCCGCGCGGAAACCACCGTCGCCACCCAGGCGCTGTTCCTCATGAACGCGCCGTTCCTGAAAGTCCAGGCCCAGCGCCTGGCCGAGCGCCTCGCGAAGGAAGAACCCAGCGACGAACCTGCCCGCATCAACCGCCTTTACCTTCTGACCTTGAACCGCCCGGCCGATGCCGACGCGACCGAAACCGCCATGGCTTTCCTCGACGGTTGCACCCAAGACCTAAGCTCCGGCGCCGCCGCCCACGCGAACGCACGAGCGGAAGCATGGACGCAGCTGTGCCACGCCGTCCTCGGATCCAACAACTTCCTCTTCCGCGAATAGAGACGCCACCACTTGAAATCAGCTATGAAGCTTCCCATCCCATCTGTTAACCATTCCCGCCGGAAGTTCCTCCGCACCTCCGCCGGCGGCTTTGGCTCGCTCGCCCTCAATGCACTCCTCCAGCAGCAGGGTCTGGCAAAGCAGGCCGGGGCCAGCCTCGCGGAGTCCCCGCTCGCCACCAGGCCTCCCCACATCCCGCCGCGGGCGCAACGCGTCATCTTCCTCTTCATGAAGGGCGGTCCGTCCCACATGGATCTTTTCGATTACAAACCCCTGCTAGCCAAGGGTTCAGGAGGGGTTCTGCCCTATAAACTGCCCAGCACCGAGGCAACGGTCGGCCTCGAAGCCACACGCCTCCTCGGTCCGGTCTCCGGCTTCAAACACCAGGGCCAATCCGGCCTCTTCCTGTCCGACATGCTGCCACTCCTGGGCCGCCACGCCGACGACCTCTGCATCCTGCGCGCGATGCAGGCCGACAGCCCGAACCACCCGGTGGCCATCCGCCAACTCCACACCGGCAACCTCTTCGACGTCGTTCCCTCCATGGGGTCATGGCTCTCCTATGGCCTCGGCACCGAAAACCAGCAACTGCCCTCTTACGTCACCATCCTCCCCGGCGAGGGTGAGCGCAATTTCAGCAGCGCCTTCCTCCCCGCCATCCACCAGGGAACCGCCATCCAGAACGTGGGGTCCATGCCCGACCAAGCCCCCATCCGCAACCTCTCCGACCGCAGCATCCCCAGGGAAGTCCAGCGGCGCCGGCTCGACCTCATCCAGGCGATGAACCACCGCCAGCTCCACCGTCTCAAAACCGATCAGCAAATGGAGGGCGTCATCGAGTCGTTCGAACTCGCGTTCCGCATGCAGACCGAAACCCCGCGCCTCGTCGACCTCTCCAGCGAGTCGAAAGCCAGCCTCGACCTCTATGGCATCGGCGAGGCACCAACCGACCAGTTCGGCCGTCAGTGCCTTCTCGCGCGGCGCCTTGCCGAGGCCGGCGTGCGCTTCGTGCAGGTCACCCTCGACGGCTGGGACCACCACAGCGGAATCGCCGGCGGGCTCAAAAACCTCTGTTCGCAATGCGACAAGCCGGTCGCCGGCCTGCTCAGCGACCTGAAATCACGCGGACTGCTCGAGGACACGCTCGTCCTGTGGGGCGGCGAGTTCGGCCGCACCCCGCACGCCCAGAACGGCGACGGCCGCGAGCACAACCAGCATGGGTTCACGATGTGGATGGCCGGCGGCGGCGTCAAAGGAGGCACCACGCACGGGATGACCGATGACTTTGGATACCACGCCGTCGATGGCAAAGTTCACATCAACGACCTCCACGCCACCATGCTCCACCTGCTCGGCCTCGATCACGAACGCCTCACCTTCGAACACCACGGCCGCCCGTTCCGCCTCACCGACGTCGCCGGAAATGTTGTCAGCGAAATCATCGCCTAGCCCGGCTTTTCACGATCACATCACCTCCCAGCTCCACTCACCCATTACGATGCCATTGAATCCACTCCGCCAGAAACTCAAATCAAACCAGGGCACCCTCGGCCTCTGGGCCACCATGGAATGCGCCAGCATCACCGAGATCGCGGTCGCCCTGAATATCGATTGGGTCGTCGTGGACATGGAGCACGGGCATCTGGATTATAAGGACGCGATGGCGCACATCCGGGTGGTGCGCGAGACCGGGACGAGCATCATCATCCGCGTCCCTGACATCCGCGAAGACTGTGTGAAACGCGCTCTGGATATGGGGGCGCACGGCGTGATCCTGCCGCTGCCGCGCTCGGCCGCGGATGTCGAGCGGGGCTTCCGCTACGGCCGCTACGCACCCCGGGGCGCCCGCGGCATCGGCGGCGAAAGGGCGGTAAAATGGGGGCTGGGCTTCAAAGATTACCTGCAGATCGCCAACGAAGAAACCATGATCATCCCGATGATCGAAACCCGTGAGGCGGCCGAGGACATCGATAACATCCTGGCCATCGACGGGCTTGAAGCGATCTTCCTCGGACCCGCTGACATGTCGGCGACCTACGGCCATCTCGGCGAATGGGAGGGCGGGGATGTCGCGCGGTTGAACCTCGACCTCCGCGGGAAAGCAGCCGCCAAAGGCATTGCCACCGGCGTCGTCGGCACGAGTATCGACGATGCCAAAAAGCGCCAGGAGCAGGGGTTCCAGATGATCGCGCTGGGCTCCGACGCGGGGCTGATCATCCGCAGTCTGCAGCAGGGCTTGAGCGCTCTCGGTCGCGATACCAAGCCCCACCTCTGGTTCTGATCCTCGAATGCGCATGCCATGAAAAAACCACTGCACCTCCTCCTGCCGCTCGCCTTTTCATGGATGGCAGCCCCGGCGGCCCTGTGCGCGGACCCGATCCCGCTGCGCGCCGGTCCGGTCACCCTGAGCTTCGATGCCGAGAACGCATTCCTGCGCTATCTGCGCACCGGCCCGCACGAAGTGCTGCGCGGCATCAACGCCCCAGTGCGCAACCAGAACTGGGCGACGGTCTCCCCCAAAATTTCGAATCTGGTCGTCGATGACCGCGGCGACAATTTCCTGGTGACCTTCGACGTGCGCTGCGCGGAGGAAGACATTGACTTCCGCTGGAAGGGCACGCTGACAGGGAGCGCGACGGGCGTCGTCGAGTTCTCGTTCGATGGCGAGGCGCACTCGACCTTCAAACGCAACCGCATCGGCTTCTGCCTGCTCCACGGCCCCTCGGCCGCCGGGCAGCCATGGGTCATCGAAACCGCCGATGGCGCCAGCTCAACCGGGAGCTTCCCGCGCTCCATCTCCCCGCACCAACCGGCGAAAAACCTGCGTGCTATCACCCACGAACTCGCGCCCGGCCTGCGCGCCCGCGTGGACTTTGAAGGCGACGTCTTCGAGATGGAAGACCAGCGCAACTGGACCGACGGGTCGTTCAAGACCTACTGCACACCGCTGGAAATCCCTTACCCGGTCGAGATCGCCAAGGGCACGAAAATTTGGCAGAAGATCAAAGTTAGCCTCGCGGGCGACATTCCCGCCGTCCGCCGGTCAGGCGCGGACGACCCCGTCATCCTGACACTCAGCGACAAGCGGTCAGCCCTCCCGCGCCTCGGCCTGCAGGTGTCGGGCGAAGTGAAGGACCTGACGGACGACCAGATCAGACACCTGAAAGCGCTGCACCTCGACCACTTGCGCGTGGATCTTGCGCTTTCCGGCGCAGGCTTCGCCGACGATTTGCGCCGCGCCACCGAACAGGCCCAAGCCCTCGGGGTTTCCCTGCACGTTGGCCTCAACCTCGGCAACACACCCGCGTTCGGCCCACTTCTGGACATGATCGAAGACCGGCAGCCACCGGTGTCGCACTGGCTGGTCACCGGCGGCAATCCGGCACACTTCCAGACGGCGCGCACCCAGCTCGCACCGGTCGTCGGCGAGGCTATGATCGGCGTCACCCAGACAACCAATTTTGTCGATCTGAACCGCACGCGTCCGGACGATGCGGCCATCCAGGCGGTTGGCTTTGCGATCAACCCGCAGATCCACGCCTTCGACATCCCGTCGATGGTCGAAACCCTCGAGATCCAGGCCGACACCGTCGCAACCACGCGCGAGTTTGCCGGCGATCGGCCGCTGGTCATTGGGCCGGTGACCCTCAGGCCACAGTTGGTTGACGGCGAGAACCCTCCCGGCGGCCCGCCACCCGGACCATTTCCCACCCAGGTGGACGAGCGACAAGGCACCCCATTTACTGCGGCATGGACACTGGGCAGCGTGAAATATCTCGCCGCAGCAGGTGCGCAGAGCGCGACCTTTTTCGAAACCGTGGGCTGGAACGGGGTCATCGATGCCGATGCCGACACGACCACGGCCCGACCAGAGGGCTTCCCGTCGCAGCCCGGCGAGCGGTTCCCCGTCTACCACCTGCTGGCGATCATCGGCGAGTTCGCCGGCGGGACGGTGAGGCACATCGATTCCTCCGACCCGCTGAGCGCCGTCGCCATCGTCCTTCAAGAGCCCGGTCGCAGGTGCGTGCTGGTCGGCAACCTTACTGGCAAGACGCTGACTCCGTCTCTCCGCGGCCTCGCCCCACCATCCAACCTCCGCTACCTGTCAGGCGGAACCCAAGCCACCTCGCCGCAGTTGCCGGTCGAACTCCCGCCCTACGGCATCGCGCGCATCAACCTGACGGAGGAGTGAGGAGCACGGCGACTCACCACTCACCCCAGCCCTTCGCATGAATTCAGCTCCGCCCTGGCTGCACCGTCTGCTCCTCGGGACGGGCGTGCTCTTCACTGTCGTATTCCTGGTTGCGCTGCCGGCAGGTTCTCAAGCGGTGGCGCCGCAGATGCTGGTGGGATCCGCCATCTGCCTGGCTCTCGCCGCCAGCACCGGCCGGGGCAAACTGCGCGAAATGGCGTTCACGATCTGGATCGTCGCCGGGGTGGTGCTCGGGATGGTCTTCCACGCTTCCTTGATCGAGTTCCCGCCGTGGTTCTTCGGACTCGGCGAAACCAGGCTGACCGTCCTCATTATCCCGCTCCTGCAGATCATCATGTTCGCGATGGGGACGACCCTTAGCGTCGCCGACTTCGCCCGCGTTTTGAAGATGCCCGGCGGCGTGCTGATCGGGCTCGCCTGTCAGTTCACGATCATGCCGCTCGTGGGCTTCGCCCTCGCCCATACCTTTGGATTGCTTCCTGAGATCGCCGCCGGCCTCATCCTGGTAGGCGCATCGCCAAGCGGGCTGGCCTCAAACGTGATGGCCTTCATTGCCAGGGCCAACGTCGCCATGTCGGTCACCCTGACCGCTCTCGCCACCCTCCTCTCCCCCCTCATCACGCCTGTCCTGATGAAAGCCCTCGCCGGTGAAATGGTGGAGATCAATGTGGGCGCGATGATGTGGGACATGGCGCAGATCGTCCTCGTCCCGGTCATCGCCGGCCTCGTCTTCCACCATCTCCTCATCCATCGATGGAAGTCGCTCGAGCGCATCATGCCGTCGATTTCAATGGTGGGCATCCTCGTCCTGACCGTAGTGACCGTCGCCCCCGGCCACGACAAAATCATTGATGTCGGACTGATTCTGGTACTCGCATGCTTCATACACTGCACTGCCGGATTCGCTCTGGGCTACGCCGTCTGCAAGATGCTGCGCCTGGACCCCATCACCTGCCGCACCATCGCCATCGAAGTCGGCATGCAGAACTCCGGCCTGGCCGCAGGCCTAGCGACCAAGCTGGGAAAGGTCGCCACCCTCGGGCTCGCCCCCATTGTGTTCGGACCGATCATGAACGTCACCGCTTCGATGCTCGCCAACTGGTGGCGCACACACCCCGCAAAACCTGACGACAGGCAGAGCGCCGACCACGATCCATAACTTAATGAGCAAGCAATCACCAGCAACTCCGCAAGCTTTGACATTTAGCATCGGCCTGACCGGCGACTTCTTCAGCAACGGCAGTCCGGTCTACCCCGACTTCGATCTCGGCGTGCTCGAACGCTCTCCCGGGATCGCATTCCGCACCTTTCCCGAGCACGCAGACGAGATCACACCGCAGCAACTCGCCGGTCTGCATGGCGTGATCGTGCTCACCCCGCGCGTCACGCGCCACAGCCTCTCGCAGAGCCAGGGCCTGCTGGCCATCAGCCGCTTCGGCGTCGGGTATGACAGCGTGGACGTTGCCGCTTGCACCGAAAACGACGTCGCTCTGTGCATCACCACCGGCGCGGTGGACCGCCCGATGGCCGAGGCGACGGTGGGCTGGATGCTCGCCCTCGCCTACCGAATGCGTGCGAAGGACCGCCAGATGCGCGAGGCCCGCTGGGACCAGCGAGGCAAGATCATGGGCACTGGGCTGCACGGGCGCACCATGGGCGTCATCGGCTTCGGCGGCATCGGACGCTCGGTCGTGGGCATGCTCAGCGGCTTCGGGATGAACCCGCCGTTGGTTTACGACCCCGGTGTGGACCGGGAAACCATCGCCACCCACGGTGCCAAGTCGGTCAATCTCCCCTACCTGATGGCGAGGTCGGATTTCATCACCGTGCACTGCCCGCTCAACCCGCAAACCGAAAACCTGATCTCCGCGGCCGAGCTGGATCTGATGAAGCCGGACGCGTTCATCCTGAACACCGCCCGCGGCGGCATCATCAATGAGGACGCGCTCTTCGAAGTGCTCGCCGCCCGTCGCATCGCCGGTGCCGCCCTCGACTGCTTCACCGGCGAGCCCATCACACAACCCAACCGCTTCGCCGATCTCGACAACCTCATCCTCGCCCCCCATAACATCGGTTGGACGCGCGAACTGTTCCGCGACATCGGCACCCACGCTTGCCAGAACCTCATCGACCTCGCCAATGGAAAATACCCCGGCGCCGTCGTGAACCCCGAGGTGTTCGACCGCCCCTCGTTTCAGAAGAAATGGGAAGCTGTAAGGATCGACCAACGCACACCCCAAGAATAACCCGCCCATGAAAAAACTGCTCAATCACCCGAACGACTATGCTGACCAAGCACTCGACGGCCTCTGTCTGGCCCACCCCGAATTCTACGCGTGCGGCGGCGAAAGTGGCCGTGTGATCCACCGGCCCAGTGGTGCCATCGCCGGCAAGGTGGGGATCGTATCGGGCGGCGGCTCCGGCCACCTGCCCGTCTTCACCGGCTACTGCGGCGATGGCCTGCTGGACGCCTGCGCCATCGGCAACGTCTTCGCCGGGCCGAGCGTGACCGATTGCATCGATGCCATGAAACTGGCCAACGGCGGCGCCGGCGTCCTGCGTCTCTACGGCAACTACGGCGGCGACCGCATGAATTTCGACATGGCGGGCGAAATGCTGGAACTGGAGGGACTCGAGTCCACCACCGTGCTTGTGGCGGACGACGTCGCCAGCGCCGGCCCGGACGAAGCCGGGAAGCGACGCGGCGTCGCCGGCATGGTTTACGCATTCAAAATTGCCGGGGCCAAGGCAGCCGCCGGAGCATCGCTCGCCGAAGTCACCGCCACCGCCCACAAAGCCGCCGACGCCTGCCGCTCCATCGGCGTCGCCCTCACTCCCTGCACCGTCCCCGAAGCCGGCAAGCCGACGTTCGACATCGCCGACGATGAAATCGAGATGGGCATGGGCATTCACGGCGAACCAGGCATCTGGCGCGGCAAAATGAAATCCGCGGACGAAGTCGCCGGGGAAATGCTCGACCGCCTCATCGCCGACCGGCCGCTGGCCAGTGGCGACCGCATCTCGGTCCTGGTCAACAGTCTCGGTGCGACCCCGCACGAGGAACTCTATATCATTTACCGGTACCTCGCCAAACGCTTCGCCGAACTCGGCGTTACCATCGTCATGCCGCTCGTCGGGCGCTATGCCACCTCCATGGAAATGACCGGCGCCTCGCTCACCATCTGCAAGCTCGATGCCGAGCTGGAATCCCTGCTGCAAGCGCCTGCCCACTGCGCCTTTTGGAGAGTCGGATGAGCTATACCACCAGTGACATCCAAGCCTGGCTGCGGCGATGCACAGAGCGGATGATCGCCGCCGCCCCGGAACTGAACGAACTCGACGGTCGCCTCGGTGACGGCGACCTGGGAGCGACGCTGGAAAAATGCGCCGGGCTGATGCGCGATGCCCTCGCGGTCCCGTCCGCCATGCCGTCGGACGTCTTCAAAGGTTGCGCCATCGCCTGCACCCGCGCCTCGGGATCCAGCTTCGGCACCCTCATGGCGGTCGCGTTCATGACCCTCACAAAATCGACTGAGGGCAAGTCCACACTCGACCCGAGCGATGTCGCGCCGCTGCTCGGCCAGATAATCGAAGCCCTCATGGCCCGCGGCCGCAGCAAGCCCGGTGACAAATCCATGCTCGACTCGATCGAAACGATCCGCCTCGCCGCCGCCGCCACCACCGACCGCGAATCCCTCCATCGCCAGTCCCTCTCAGCCGCCCTCCAAGCAGTGGAAGACTTCAGAAACCGCCCAAACCTAATCGGCCGCGCCCGCATGTTCGGCGAAAAATCCATCGGCCTCGACGACCCGGGAATGGTCGCGGTCGCGCGCATCCTCGGGGCGCCCCGAACCTGACCCCGCAGCACGACAGCCACGACAACCAACTACCACCCTCCCGCCACCTGGCTGAGGCCGGACGACCTGACCGACCGGACGCCGAGAAGGAGTCGCCTCCCCGACGCTTCTAACTCTTGAGGTGCTCGTAAGCTTCCTCATCCAATGTGATGGTTTTCATGCAGACATTCATGCATACGCGAGAAACCAAATAAACCCTGGATTCCTACAGGGCAATCGAGGACACTTAGGCCCCTCCCACCAGCGATTGTTGGGTGTCCTTTATTCCTCTCAGCCTTCGGGGTCGTCGAGGATGGCTTGGAGCCTGGCGGCCAAGGTGCCAGGAAAGCGATCAAGCCAAGTGCTGTCGATGAGCCCGACGGAAAGCAGGTCACGGAGGTGCATGCGATCCTTGTCACGGAAGGAGATGAGCTTCATGCGAACGAGGTCCTGCAACGGCACGAGCTCAAATCCTTCGCAGGGCTCGGTTTCACTCAATTCGGGTGTGTTTTCGATGGCCTCCGGCACGGGCCTTTCCCCTGCCCAAAGGACGTGCACGGCGTCACGGACTTTGGCGTCTGGTCCATCGAGGAAAACGTCCATTGTTCCCGCGCTGCCCAGGGAAGCCACACGACGATGTACGAAGCCCGCAGATTCCAAGGCCTGACGCGCTTTTGTCTCGTCCTCCCGCCGCAGAAGGATGTCCACATCCCGGGTGTTGCGCACGGCGCTCTCGTCCACGCGTGACACCCAAGCCGCCACAGCATTGCCACCAACTACTGCGTAGTCGACGTCCCGTTTGGCCAGGGCCGCCGCTGCGCGTTCAAGGCGAAGCCGTACAGTGTCGATCCCTTTAGCCATGCGTTGCCACGTCACGGGTTGAAGAGCGATGGAAAGACTCATGGTTGAAAGCTGGATCATCTGACTGGTTCAAGCAACCGAGATTAAGGCCGCTTTTGAACAGTGCCACGCGTGATTCGACAGTTAGGCTGGTGGTGTACTCGGTGCCTGCCATTGGGTCCATTTTATGAAGAGGATGGTGGTTGGGTCGTGGTTGTCAGGGCGCGCGCAGTCCATCGCTCACAGAGCCGAGATCCTCACACCCACAAATTCCGATCCAGGGTGCGGAAGTTGACGGCTTCAAGGAGGTGGTCGGAGGTGATGGTATCTTTCTGCGCCTGTCGTACGATCAAAAGAATTCAGATTCTCTATTTTTTATGGAACATCGCCATTAGGGTGAAAAACTCCCGAATTCACAGAATCTGGCGTTTGAGCGGGCTCCGGATGAGTGTGTGTCCAGGATTTCCCCGCAAATTACTCGACAAGCTTAAGGCGAACGCGCTCGACAACGACCTGTCCGGCGAGGGCAACGAGGCGAACCGCGAGGACGTGACGGTGATCGTAAAGATCGGAGGCCAGGACACTGAGGAGGCTTCATTCACCCCCGAGCGCCCGCTCAGGCTGTGGCAGGGGGATTGCGTTCAGGCGCGCAAGCGAGTCTGATATTGGTGGTAAGAATATGGCAGCCGCCCCAGTCGCTGGAGGAAGCACTCCGCGGTCTAAACATGGGCTGGTCGGTGAAAGCGCTGTCCTGACGCTCTTGGCGGGGGCACCCCGGTTTTCGGACCGGTTTCATGACCAGGGAGCCAGGCCGATGCAGGCCGCTTTTGGTGGCACCCCCCAGAGCAATTCGACCTCAGCGCGGGCCCGTTGGGCCAGCGACAATTAAAACTGACCCCCACCTTCGCTTCTACCTGAAAGTATTTAAGCGGGGCAGGAATGGAGTAATGGAGTTAACTACTTGCATAATATGTTATTTTGAACACATTTCGGGCGTGGCCTCCTCCCCCGCCATCTATCACCCGCGCCGCCCCCGCGCTTCGCCGCTCTGGCAGGTCGTTCGCCTTGCCTGGGACGACCTCCTCTCCGCCTACGAAAAAAAGTACCGCCCAACCATGGGCCCGCTCCGGCCTGAATCCGTCGCCGCCGTTGAGGCTTTCAGCCGCTGCGGCGACCTTGCCGTCGGCTTCACCCGCCACGTCTGCACCGACTGCGGCCACCAGCACCTGCTCGCCTTCACCTGCAAGGCCCGCCACCTCTGCCCCGCCTGCCATCAGCGCCGAACCCTCCAGATCGCGCACTGGATCGCCCACCATGTGTGCCTGCCCGTCCCCCATCGCCAGTTCGTCTTCACCATTCCCAAAATCCTCCGCGGAATCTTCCGCAAGCGCCGCCACCTGCTCACCCACCTCTTCCACTCCGCCACCACCTGCCTGCGCGACGCCTTTCGCACCGTCCTCAATCTCCCGGACGGCCGCCTCGCCGCCGCCGCCGCCGTGCACACTTTCGGCGACTACCTCGTCTTCCACCCGCACCTCCACGTCCTCGCCGCCCATGGGCTCTTCGATGACCAGGGCCGCTTCCACTGTCTGCCCGATCACTGCTTGGCCCAACTCACCGAACTCTTCCGCCACCAATTCCTCCACGCCCTCCACGAAGCTAAACTCGTCAGCGACCACAAAATCGCCGACCTCCTCTCCTGGAAAAACAGCGGCTTCCACGTCCACGCCGATACCGATCTCGTCCGCCCTTCGGACATAAAGGGCCGCCAGCGCCTCGCCGAGTACCTCCTCCGCGCCCCTTTCTCCCTCCAGAAAATCACTTGGAATCCGGAAACGCACACCGTCATCTACCGCTCCCGCCGCTCCTACCACACCAAGGCCAACTTCCAGGTCTTCACCGCCACCGACTTCCTCGCCGCCGTCGTCGACCACATCCCGCCCAAGGGACAGCAAACGATCCGCTATTACGGCCTCTATTCCAATCGCTCCCGCGGCTCGCCCCGACCCGCACACCCCGTCGTCCTCCGCCCACCCCGAAGCCAGAAACCCCCAGCCGAAAAATCCCCACCATCGGCCGTCCAAATCCTGCTCATCCCACCACCCGAAAAAGCCACCGCCCGCGCCCTGCGCCCGCTCTGGCGCGACCTCATCCAATCCGTCTGGGCCACCGACCCCCTCCAATGCCCATGCTGCCGCGGATCTCTCCGCCGCGTCGAATCCATCAGCCGTCCCGAAGCCGTCGAATTCTTCCTCCGACTCCACGGACTCTGGGAGGGTCTCGTGAACCTCCCCCCACCTCCCGATCCCCCATTCGACATCGACACCTTGGAGCCGATCAATCCTCCCTGGCCCGCCATCCGCGAGTGGATCCCCGCCGACGACACCGATCCACAGGCGGTTTACCCAGAAGACATCCTCTCCACCCACTGGGTCCCCACGGAAATTCGCCTCGACGACGAACGCACCCTCGTCCTCGACCCTTCTTGA
>Ga0209702_10003282_pt1 | contig 25835 bp, 25 predicted proteins | sample FRY01_FD_187210 | JGI IMG/M metagenome (GOLD analysis project Ga0209702, IMG submission 187210) | Freshwater microbial communities from Lake Fryxell liftoff mats and glacier meltwater in Antarctica - FRY-01 (SPAdes) (version 2) | ecosystem: Environmental > Aquatic > Freshwater > Ice > Glacier... | reverse complement strand
TTTCGGAGCTCATGTCGTTCATCGCCGAGAGGCCACTCTCGGTCGATTCACCCTCACTACCTTTCCGGGTACGCTTCACAATACGACTTCGGCTCACGCCTTATACGCATCCTGCAACCCTCGATACGGAGCCTCTGGCTAAGAGCTACTCCGGCGGGAGTTCCACCCGCTTGTCAACAAACCATTTCCAGTCCGCACGTGCATTGCTTTGTTCGGTCCACCTCTATTGCAATGCCCATATGCCTTGCGCAGTTTTTGACAGTCGGATGCCATGCGTCGGCATCTTGAATTCTATCACTTTCCAGTGAGAATCTATATGCCTCGCGACAAAACCTATCTTCCCGCGATAAAGTTCGGGTACTAGGAAGCTTACCGTTCCAATGGCAGTTTCCCCATCGACTGTAATTTCTAGGTTGGTGATTCGATCGGAATGAATACAAGTCAGTGGCGATCCCTTTCGCGTAACCTCTTTAGCAATGTCAGACGGTTTAGGTCTTGAATTTACAAGAAACTCAAATTCAGATTTCATCGACTCGTCGGCATCATCAGGGTATCGCATCGCAAAAATTAAAAGAGTCAACGACTTATCCCGGACATCATCAAGTTTCGGAACTGTTGGCTGACTAGCAATCGCGTCAAAATCCGCTTTCGACATCGCGGCGTCACGTGCTATTGCATTAGCAATCAGCGAGTTTGGGTCAGTCGACGTACAGCCAATCGTCGCAAGCAGAAACGGTAAGAGGCATGCTAGTCGAAAGGTGTTGTATGAGCTCATTAGCTTGATGATTCTGCAGAAAATTAAAGGTATCGAGTAGAAGGGGCTTTTGCGACCGAACGACCAAGGTAACCGGGTTGGCGGACCAACGGAGTTGACGTTGGCACACTAGAAATTGCAATCGAAGGGAACGACGTTGGAAAACCGAAGGGCGAGCCAACTCCGGTTCACCGCTTGGTTCAAGTAAGCCGCTGTCGCGGCGGGGTTGTTTTGAGAGTGCATCGTATCGGGAAGTAGTAGCGTTTGGCAATGTTGGCTGGTCAATCTGTCTGTCGGGGAGCGTCGCTGGATGCTCCATACGATTTTTTTGACAGAAAGACTGGATCATGGCTTCATCAGAAAACGAACGTCCTCAGGATGACTCAGCAGACCGTCGGCGTGCGGCGAGCAACTGGAAGATTGAGCCGCCGCGAAAGGCCCTTCTTCAGGGACTCACACAGCTTGCCTCGAAACACGGCCTTCAGGACGCCGCCGGGAAGGAAGATGGAAAGCTTCGGTTCGACAAAACGGCCATCGGCATCAACACCGCCTGCGGTCACAAGACAGTGGGCGTGCGGATGAATACTCAGGTTCCGTCCCCACGTGTGCAGCGCCGAGATGATGCCAGCTCTGGCTCCCAGATACTTTTCATCGGCGAGCAAAGTTTCGAGCGTCTGCCGCGCGGCCGTCATCAGTTTTTCGGCGAAGAGTTCACGATTGAATCGCCAGAGATCATTCAGTTCTTCCGGGACAGTGAAGATGATGTGGACGTGTCCGCAGGGAAGAAGCTGCTTCGATGTTTTTTCCAGCCAGTCCGCTCGACGTCCCCCGCCGCATTGCGGACAGGACCGGTGACGACAGGAGTTGTATTTCACATGAGTGACGTGGCCACAGTCACAGCGTTCGATATGCGAGCCAAGCTCCGGAGTCCGACAGTTTATAATCGCGGCCGCAGCACGCTTCACATCTGCCCTTAAGCATCGAGAACCGGTGGAGAGTGACTTGCCGCTCACACTGTTGCTTATCTGGAGGTTTTGACGAGTTTTCGTCGTTTTCAGCAATTGGTTCAATCGGGTAGTTTCAGCCGCATGGATCGCGAATGGTTTCCGCGCTGGATCAGGAGATATGCAGAGTTTGTAGGGCACGATGGACGGACTGCTATCCCTTTGACGCGAGACCTTGCGATTGGCTTTTCGCGAGTGCTTTTGAAGAGCGAAACGCCGGCATGACAGAGGCAGCAGGCTATTAAGACTCTGGCTGTGTACCGCGATCTGATTCTGGAGACTGAGGAGCCGTTACTGTCCGATGTGATTCGAAAGCTCGGTCAGCTGGCCGAACAGGAACGATCTTTGGGTGCGGAAGGTGCTCCCGATACTCGCGACATTCGAAAGCTGGTCGGGCAAATTGATTCTTCTGAATCATTGGTCATCCAACAAATGCGCCGTGAGTTGCGGATGCAGGGTAAGGCGTTGGAAACCGAGCGTGCCTATGTCGTTCATCGCAGTTGTCAAACCTCTGTTCCACTGGCGTAAAGCCAGTCGGGGCAGACCTGTTGCGTTCGTGACGCTCCTGCTTAGTTTCCAAACCTGCGGTTCACTGGCACAGGGCCAGTGGGGCCGAAAAAGCGAAGTTGCAATATCAGCCTGGGGCAAGAGAATCCGCGAATGCGGATGAACGCCGCCCCAGGTTGATGTTCCGTCTGAATACAAACCCTGACAGGGTTCCGCAATGTAGGTTTGCGTTGCCTTTTCAGGGCAAAATACTTTGGTGCCCTTGAAACCTGGGGCGTTGCCCCAGGCTGACTTGCCAAGACCCGTTGGGCCGAATCGCAGTGCCTGAACGCCACACGCACGGATCGAAGCGACAGGAGTGCGCCATTTCTATGTCGCGCACTTCATTTCGCGCAGAACCCGAATGTGGCGAGCAGATCAAGTTTATTGGGAATGTAGAAAGAGCGCTGCAGTCGTCGGCTCGAAAAATGCCAAAATCGGAATCAATAGCGAGATCAATTTCCGTTCCAATAAGGTTTTATGGCCATTCACCGGCCTCGCAGGCAGTGGGTGGGCCAGTGAGTTCAGACTCACCGCCGTCGGAACGGGACGGTCGTGACATCTCATTCCCGAAAACGTCCAAGACGCAGACGGTAAGCGACGGCGTAGAATCAAGGACTCAAATTGACAAGCGACTCATTGTTTTGAAATGCTTAGTCCCTTTCCCGCCGCAGACAATAAGCAGTGCTTCCGACTTCGCTGTATTCACGTTCCGGGAAATTCACTGACGACGGATTGCACGGATGTCACGAATAAAATGCATTCCTCCCATCCGTGATATCCGCGTGATCCGTGGTTCAATATTTGTTCAGCTTTTGGTGAACGTCGGAATTCTGAATACAGTTATTTTCCGCTCGATGCTAAGCGGCGGTCCCCGACGAATACAGGGTGTCGAAAGGATGGCGGAATCCACGATGCCAAGAATGTTTGTCAGTTCGTTTTTACTGCTGGGTGTCGCGCGATAACATGAGCCACGGTTCCCGGAATCTCGCTCCCCACCATCCTGCTCATTCTGATCGCGGAGGCTGGGGAACGTTGGTTTAATCTGCTGTATGAGCAATTTCGTTTAACGGCGAGCCTCAGCCTCAGGCGCAGGCGAAACGCAACAACGACGCCTGCGGCTTGCCGTTCAACGATTGATACCACAGCAAAGACTTTTTATGTCAACGGTCCTTTCCAGCAATGTTCACACCGGTATGGGCTCCATCCCGCATGAGTCCGGTGTGGCGTTTCGTGTCTGGGCTCCGCATGCGGACGCGATGTTCGTTATAGGCGAGTTCAACCAGTGGTCGCTGGATGCAAATCCCATGTCACGCGAAGGAGGCGGCTACTGGTACACAGATATCGCCGGCGCGGCCGTTGGGCATCAGTATCGTTTTCGCATCGTGAACGGTGACAGACAACTGCTGCGAATCGATCCCTATGCGCGTCAGGTCACCAACTCCGTCGGAAATGCGATTGTTCATGACCCGCACTTTGACTGGGAAGGTGATGACTTTCACATGCCTCCGATCAATGAAATGGTCATTTATGAATTGCACCTTGGAACATTTCACGACCGGGAAGATGGCACATCAGACAAGTTTGAGGAGGCTGTTCAAAAGCTCGATCACCTGCAGCGACTCGGCGTCAATGTCATCGAAGTCATGCCTCTGGCTGAATTCGGAGGAGTGTCTTCCTGGGGATACAATCCCTCCTGCATTTTTGCGGTGGAAGCAGACTATGGCGGTCCGGCGGGCTTAAAACGGTTTGTGAAAGCGGTCCACAAGGCGGGCCTTGGAGTGATTCTGGATGTCGTTTACAACCACTTTGGCCCGGGCGATCTGGACCTCTGGCAATTCGACGGCTGGAGTGAGAACGGACAGGGCGGCATTTATTTTTACAATGACTGGCGGGCAGAGACGCCGTGGGGAACAACTCGCCCCGACTACGGACGCCAGGAAGTGCGTCAATTCATTTTCGATAATGCCATGATGTGGCTCGAAGAATACCACATCGACGGGCTGCGGTTTGATTCCACACCATGGATTTACAGTGTGCGCGGAGGTGGTGATCCGGGCTGCGACCTTCCCGATGGCTGGGGTCTCGCCCAGTGGATCAATCGTGAAGTTCATCAGCGATATCCCGGACGCATCACAATTGCCGAGGATCTGCACAACAACGACCGAGTCACAGATCCAGTCGATCAGGGTGGAGCGGGGTTTACTGCACAATGGGGTGCGTGCTTTGTGCATCCTGTGCGTGCTGCCGTAATTACTTCCAGTGACGAAAATCGGTCACTCGACAGCGTTCGAATGGCGATCGAGGGCGGATACAATGGAAACCCCTTTCACCGCGTGATCTACAGTGAGTCGCATGACGAAGTCGCAAACGGAAAATCGCGCGTCGCTTCAGAAATCGATCCGAAGGATCCGGGCAGCTGGTTTGCACAAAAACGCACAACGCTGGCGGCGGCGCTTGTCCTCACCGCACCTGGTATCCCGATGCTGTTTCAGGGTCAGGAATTTCTTGAGGATGGCTGGTTTCAGGATTCGGTTCCACTGGACTGGCACAAGTCACTTGAGTTCGTTGGTTTGGTGCGAATGTACCGCGACCTGATTCATCTTCGTCTGAACAGGACAGGCTGCACACGAGGGCTTACGGGATCCGGCCTCAATACATTTCATCAGAATCAGGCTGAAAATTTGATGGCCTATCATCGCTGGCACCAGGGCGGCCCGGGCGACGACGTCGTCGTCGTTGTCAATCTTTCGCACTTGGCTCATGAGAACTACAAACTGGGATTTCCGTCACCCGGCTTATGGCGTTTGCGACTCAACAGCGACTGGAACGGTTACAGCAAATGTTTCGCCAACCAGGCGTGCTCGGATGTCCTGGCGGGAGCAGAACCTCGTGCTGAAGCAGAACCTGCCAACAGACCTGAACGAGATGGATTCCCAGCCGCTGGAACAATCCATATCGGGTCATACAGCGTGCTGATATTCTCTCAAGATCCGTTGCCGACTACGAACGCTTAACAAAACCGGGACTGACTTCTGAACAACGCAGAATATGCACCAAATCAAGATCACGGGAGGGTTGCCTGTCCCGGTTTTGTTAAAGATATTCTTACTCCAATGCCTTTTTCACAGCGTCCTTCGTCTTTTCTACAGTGCCCTTGACCTTATCGGCAACCTTATCGACAGCCTCTTTGACTTCGCCGACTGCCTGGTCTGTCCTGCCTTCTTCACGAAGCGCGTCGTTTCCGGTCAGTGCACCAGCCGCTTCCTTGATTCGACCTTTGACGATTTCGATTTTTCCACCCATTGCGATGACTCCTGTTAAAAAGAAATTAGTCTGACCCCGATAAACACATGATCCATCAACACTGGGAAAAGGCTGCAGTTGCTGGCGAATCCCCCGCTGTCAATTCGCCTGAGCGAAGAGAAGTGAGCGGGCACGGGATTATCTGCGCTGCACAGTATTGTGCATATCCGCACGCGATCGTGAATGGCATCGACTTAATCGCTCGATCCCGGCCCTGTGCCGGTGGAAGCAGAATTGATCGGCGACGAGGATTGCACTGGTTCTTGTTGTGTGGGCAGAGACGCATGCGGCGCGGTCAACGTGGAAATCTCTTTCTGTGCGTCCGCCAGGGTCGAAACCAGAATCGCGCCGCAGCCGATGCGATCCCGCGCTCTGGTCATTTCGCCTGTGGCTCCCCACAATCCTACAACCAGCTTCACTCCGGGGAATCGAACACTGAGTCGCCTGCACAGGTAACGAGCATGCATGACTGCGGCGGGAGGCGTGGCAGAGACACACACCACATCGGCGGTTTTTTGGCCGACAATATCGACGATCTCATTCGCCAGCGACGTCACGGACACAGCTTGTACATCGAGGTCTGCTGCCTCAAGAACCTGAGCCAGCATCATGGCCGTAATTTCATCCGCCTCCGTGCGAGCAGGCAGGCAAAGAATTTTCACTCGCGAGGCTGGAACGATCTCGGTGCCAGCGGAGGCTTCCGCACTGTCGGGTGTGGCCGCGATCACCTCTTTCGCCAGCTTCTCCTGCCGACGGTCGCTGTAGTCCTGAATCATCTCCTTCAGGCTCTGCACGATAAACTTGTGCTTGACGTCATTCAACTCTCCGAGATGCCAGTGCATTTCCCCCATTGCCAGAGCTGGAATAAGCACCGAGTCGTAAACATCGACCAGCGATTTGTCCTGAAGGCTGTCGGAAAATAACTCAGCAGCCTGTTCGACGTCGCCTGCGAGCAGCCGCTGATAAACCTGCTTCTTAGGCTCAAACACCGGCTCCGTTCCCAGCAGGACATTTAGAAACGAAAGCTGGGGAACATGCTTGCCAACCACTAAGACACATACGGTCAGCGGTGTTGCCAGCAGCAGTCCCATCGGTCCCCACAACCACGTCCAGAAGACAGCGGCTACGATGACGGCTGCCGCCGAGACACCGGTATTTGTCCCATAAAGCCAGGGTTCAAGCAGGTTATTGTTCAACAACTCCAGTACCACGAACAGTAAGACGGTCAGGATTATCGGTCCCCAACCGGGGGAAATCGCCATCGACAGAACAATCGGCATCGACGCGGCAATCCAGGGGCCAAGGTATGGGATGAACCTCAATGCCGCAGCGAGAATGCCCCACAGGATGGCATTGGGGATCCCGATGAGAAAAAGACCAACGCCAATCGAAATTCCAAAAGTCACGTTCAGGAGGGAAAAAACTAAGAGATAGCGGCTGACCCTCGCACTGGCATCTTCGAGCATCTGCGTGGTCACAGTCACCTGGACGCGTCCCGCGAGGCGAATAAATCGATCACGCAGTTCTTCTCGGCCAATCAGGAAGAAGATTACAAAGACGATCACGACTCCGATCGTGCCCAGCACTTCAAGCAACGTACCAAACATTCCCCCAACGATTTCGAGGGGACTCGTGGGTGAAGTCAGTACGCGAACGGAAAACGGCAGCTTCTCCGTTCCGCGCGGCTCGCTGGCCGCGTCCGAAGGCGCAAGTTCTTGCCGCACTTCCCGGCCTGCTTTGGTCATTTGACTCAACGCGACAATGGCATACTCGTTGACGGCGTTCAGCTTCGCCTCCACGTTGTCCCTGTACTCGGGAATCTTCGGAGCCAGGTAACTGACCTGAAGGGCCGCGGTCCAGATCACAGCTCCCAGGATACCAAAGCCGACTGTCGCGGTTACCAAAACCGCAGGGATTCGCCCGAGTCTCCAGCGCTCCAGCCAGTCACACACAGGGCTCAGCAGAAAGCTCAGTAGAATCGCCAGCCTACAAGGGACGAGGATGCCTTTGGCGAGGTAGACCCCCGCGATAATGACGGCGATCGATGCCGGCATCTGGATCCACGAGAAACTGGAAAGCCTAACCGGGGGACTCATGGATTCTCCTCCCTGTCGCCGCCTCCCTGCCGCGAGTGTGCATCGTTAAATCCGTTGGAACGAGTTAAACACAAAACCTCGGTTTTCGAGAAACCTGGTCTGACAATGGAACAGCATTCGCCTTGTTTGTATCGCCTACCACGGCTTCAGTTTCCACCCGAGTACGATACCAATTCCAAGGCACCAAAGTGCGACAACTTCGGGCTTCTCCCTCGCATACTCGCGCATGTATTCGGTAACGTCATGAACTGGTTTCAGCGGCTGGCCCGGCTGATGGATCCCTGAAACAGTGGGTGTTGCAAAGATACGTTGCTTGCCGTTCATTTTATCAATCTCCGGGATTTATGAATAGAAGTTCGTGCAAATCATTCAGCGAGGCTACGGCCGATCACTTTCTTGATCCATCGCAAATTGCGGGCCAGTTCATGCTGAGAACGTTTCAGGACAGCCATTCGCTTGCCAACCCGACGCCAGCCAATGATGCTCATGAGAGTGCCCAAAATGGCTCCCACAAGGAACGCGATCAGAAATCCTGTGGCATAGGTTGTATTGAAGAACTGAATCAGACACAGCGCGAAAGCCGCCAGCCCGATTGGAAAACATGCCAAGGCGATGGCAAATCCACTGAGCAGCAACAGGACGGGCACCGTCATCCGCGCGCGACATTCCCTGACGTCGATGGCCAGCAACTGCGCCTGCAGTTCGGCAAGTGTCAGAACGTCTTGAGCAAAGTTACCCGCGTTAGTTGCGAAGCCTCGCGATGCGCTCTGCTGAGTGCCCTTCGGATTGTCTGATTTCGATTGATCATCCACGCCAGAAACACCCCTGTACAAAATGCCGTACTGTTAGAACCTGTCCAGAAACAAGTCCGCGATTCGGAACCGTGTGATTCGGAGCCGCGCCCGTCAGGAAGCGGGGCTTGACCTCCGCTTCCTGACGGGCGCGGCTCCACGGATTTGTTTTTGGACAGGGACTTAGCAGTGTTTTCTCCCCAAGTGGCGATGTCCAATTAGTTGAAAATTCGAACGTTCAGGGATGATCTTTTGGGGCTGGACCTGCGCCACTGGCTGCGAAAAGCCTGTCAACATGTTGCACCGCGTAAGCAGTCAGCCCCCGCATCACCAGATTTCCCACAAAACCCAAAACTTTGCCGGTAACGTTAGACTTCGCCGGTGAAGGTGGAGCAGGCGAGATGAGCGGGGCCGCTGGCACATCGGCAGTACTGCGGTTTTGCTTCATCCCGAGTCCTAGCCGCGACATGATGAAGTATCCCCCGACAAATGAGACCGCGAGCACAGTCCATGGATACGTTTTCACGTAATAGGTCCAGTCGCCGATATCGTGAGCGTCTTTGACCATTCCCTGAAATTCGACATCCAGATCACCACGCACCTCTTCCATGCGCTGGCGGATGACTCTCGATTCTGGCGAATTTTCCATCACGATTTCCACGGTATGTTTGTCAGATTTGTTACTTCCGCTGCAGGAGCAGCGAGAGGACAACTCCTGTGACTAAACCCGCACCAAAGCAGGCGAGTCTTGACTCGGCTGGTCGCTTCCGCACCATGGCTTCGACATCGGCATAACTTTCACGCACCGCAGCAGCGGCATCGTGAGACACTGCCTGGGCGGAATCAACCGCGTGGTGGACGCCAGCACGGGCCGACTCACCAGCCCCGCTCACCGCAGCAGCGCCGCCTGCAACAATCTGTCCCAGAAAATGTTCGATGTTCTCGCGTGCCTCGCCCGTTTTTTTCTGGATGGCACCCAGCAATTGCTCAACATTCCCATTGAACACTGCAACATCGTCATCCGTGAGCGCGCCCCACTTACTCCGAATTTTGCCTTTGATCTCGTTCCAGTTTCCTTGAATCGCTTGAGCGCTGAACATAGTCTTTCCCTTTGGCCATAAACAAATATCATCGAATGCTTCGTCGGCGAAGGCGGTTCACCAACCATGCCGTGCAAAAACTAAAGTGCATCAATTGTGCCGACAGCGATGATGGGCATGTGTGCTGGCGGTAACCAGTATTTTTTGTTTTAATTGTATAGATGATCGCCAGGAATCGCACACTCTGAGCGAGTCGTGGTCCATTCTGGCGCGCTTTTGCTTCGGTTCGCCGTCGCAAACATCACGCTGTCATTTCAAGACCGCGAGGGCTGAATGAAATCCGTCACGGCGGAGCGTGACCGGGTTTGTTTCACTCTGCTCAAGTCTCGTCTAGATCAAGAATTGCCCTCCACGGCAAAAATAGTCGATCATCACGGCGACGTAGCACAGAAACGTCGTGAGAAAGAGATGCTTCAGAGCCCGCTCCACGTCTAAAGATTTCTTGCCGAGCATTACGCAGCCAATTGCGAACAGTCCCACAAATACGAGCCCGAAATTCAACGCTGGAGTTCCGAAGAATAACAGGTATTCAGCGCCAGAGGCAGCGCGTGCGCCGCGCGAGCGCACGAGTTCCGCCACGCCACTAAACATCAAATTGCACGCGACGGCGAACACCACAAACTTAAACGAAAACCCCGATGGCACGCGGCTGGAGGCATTTGCTGTGACGTCGGCAAAATAGGACTGGGGAACCTGAGGCGGCAAATAAGGATTGTCATCCGGCTCAGTTTTTCCCATCGGGTGTTCGACCTTCTTTCATTTCAGCCGACATCTTCTGGAATGCTTCCAACCACTCCGCTGTGATGGCTTCTCCAATCGTAGGCTTCTCGGCGGCTCGCAACTGTTTGGCAGTTTTACCCCAGTAAAAGCTGATCCAGCCGTCGGCGATGTTCGACGAACTGCGAACGAATTCGACAAGCTCGTCCTGGCTGCATGACAGTGGAAACATTTCTTCGATGATGATTGGCTTGCCGACGTCATAAGCCTTGAGTGCGGTGAGAGCTTTATCGACTTCATCTTTCTTTGGGTAAAAATGAACGGCGACAAAATCCAGTCGCTTGCCGACGGTTGGCGAATGGAACAACGGCTGGCCTCCGCCGAAAACAAACACCCACGGAATCACACCGACCGTCACCATGTGCCGCTGATCGTGTTTGCGAATGGCGTCCACCATGGTGTTGACCCACGCCTCGGCCACCTGTTCGCGCGTGCGTTCTTTGAGGTCTAGCGTGATCCGCTGGACGAAGAACTTTCCATCAAGGTCACCGGTCAGCCAGTTGGTCTCCGCTTCTTTGCCAGCCAGGATGGGTTCATTCATCAGGTCGTAGCAGAAAACGGCCGGGCTGTCTTTGCAGGTTCTCGCGATGGCTTCCCAGAAGACGGCTTGCGCTTTCCAGCGTTCCTGTTCGCTCAGCGTGTTATACCAATCAGGAATATTTTTCTTGTGGTAACAGGCCAATCCGGTGATGTCGAGGTACAAACCAGTGTCTTCCGCAAGCTGCAACAGCTTAGCCAGTTGCGCCAATGCCGCGTCGTTGGGTTTGTCGGGCGCGTCGAGGAATTTGCCGACTTGCAGATGGATGCGTACACAGTTCGCGCCGAGTTCTTTGATCTCGCCGAAGTCTTCGACGACAGTTGACCATTCGTCGATCCAGTATTCATCCAGCAACCGTCCGGAGTGATCGTGGTCGTAATTCACGCCCCAGACGACGAAGCGTTCTGCGGCGGCCCCGTGGACGAAATGTGTTTGATCATCGCTGACTCGGAGATGTTCCAGCGGTTGGCCGCTTGCAATTAACGCAAGTGACAACATCCAGCCACAGAGTCCAAGTTCTAGAAGTGAGCCTCGCATTGTGATATTTCCCGGCAGACATCAAATAACGTTTCTTGCGTGAATTGCACGAAAGCGTACGATACAATTTGGACATCCCCGACGAAACCTACCGAACTGAACCCCTCCCTGAGATTTTCTCACTGGATGTAGCTCATGCGATTTTTACTTCCCGCCTTGCTGTCACTCATGCTGTTTGCCATCGCTGCGACACCTGTGATCGCACAACAAGTCGATTTCAATCGCGACGTGCGGCCAATCATTTCGAATCGGTGCCTGGCATGTCACGGTCCCGATGATGCGAAACGCGAAGCTGGGCTGCGACTGGATGATCATGACATCGCAACGAAGATTCTTGAATCAGGATCGGCAGCAATTGTTCCGGGCAAGGTTGATGAAAGCGAATTGATTGCGCGCATTACAAGTGAAGACGAATCCGTGCGGATGCCGCCGAGCGAATTTGGTAAGCCACTGACATCAGCAGAAATTGCGACGCTGAAACGCTGGGTTGAACAAGGGGGCAACTACGCTCAACACTGGGCATACGTCAAACCCATTCGAGCCGAAGTTCCGGCCGCTGCTTCGTATGCGAGTTGGCCGAAGAACGCGATCGACAACTTCGCGCTTCATAAAATGCTGAAGCATGGCATTAAGCCGACTGAACAGGCCGATGCTCGAGTCCTTGTGCGGCGACTGTTTCTGGATTTGACTGGACTGCCACCGACCGTTGAAGAATGTGATTCCTGGGTGCAGAAACTGGAAGCCAATTCTCCTGTGGGCAAAGCGTCGTCCATTGACGACGTGGTCTATCTGCAGCTTGTTGAGCACCTTTTTCAGCGACCTGAATTCGGAGAACACTGGGCTCGGAAATGGCTGGATCTGGCCCGCTATGCAGACTCTGCGGGCTATGCTGACGATCCTTCACGCACGATCTGGCCGTGGCGAGACTGGGTGATTCGATCGATCAACAGTAACATGCCCTTCGATGAATTCACCATTGAACAAATCGCTGGCGACATGTTGCCGAATGCAAGCGACGACCAGATCATGGCGACCGCGTTTCATCGCAATACAATGACGAACAATGAAGGCGGAACACAGGATGAAGAGTTCCGTAACGTTGCTGTTGTGGATCGCGTCAATACGACGATGGCGGTCTGGATGGGAACAACGATCGCGTGCGCTCAGTGTCATAGTCACAAGTACGATCCGATCACGCAGGATGAGTACTTTCAAGTGTTCGCTATTTTGAACAACACGCAGGATGCTGATCGTCGAGACGAATCTCCACTGATAACGTTCTTTACAAACGAACAGAATGAGCGGCGAAGCAGCATTGAAATGCGTCTTGCGGAAGTACACAAAACGTTGGCGACGCCGACTGACGCGATCGTTGCGTCGCAGCTTCAATGGGAGCAGCGTGTGCGGTCGAAACCCGTGTGGTTTGGAATGAAACCAGCCACAGTGGCTCGAACTTCCGGCGGTGAGGCAAGTATCACAGACGATGGCACCATTCTTGTCGCGACGTCGGCAGAGAAGGATGTGTACACTGTTCAACTTCCGCTCGATCCGGCAAAGACCGCAGACAAAGGCATCGCGGCGATTCGATTGGAAACGTTACCGACGGCAGATCTGCCCAGCGGTGGCGCAGGACATGGCGGTGGCAACTTTGTCATCACAGAATTGAAAGGACAGATTGTTCCAGCCGGGCAATCGGCAGCAACGGCCAGAATCGTACGCATCGAAATACCGGGGCCGCAGAAAATTCTGTCGTTGGCCGAAGTTCAGGTACTCTCGGCTGGCACGAATGTGGCAATGCAGGGCAAAGCGACGCAAAGTTCGACCGACTACGCTGGCCCGCCCGAATACGCAATTGACGGAAAAACGGACGGCCAATTTGAAAACAAATCGGTGACGCATACGGCCGTGTCGGACAATCCATGGTGGGAAGTTGATCTTGGCAGCGACACAGACATCGAACGTCTGACAATCTGGAACCGAACTGGCGGCGGCATTCATGAGCGGCTGGCGGATTTCCGAATTTCGCTGCTGAACGAAGCCCGCGAATCGATTTGGGAACAGACGGTTGCGAAGGCTCCAAATCCGTCCGAAGAATACTCGCCAAGCAATGTTCGCGACATCAAATTCCTGACCGCGATTGCTGACTATCAACAGGCTGGATTCAATGCCGACGAAATCCTTGACGGCAAGACGGAGCCTGACAACGGTTGGGCCGTGGGTGGCGGGATCGCCGATAGTCACGCATTGGTGCTGGTGCCGAGCAATCCGATCGTCGCCACTCAACCTGCGACACTGAGACTGATCATTGAACAGAATTCGCCGTACAAGGATCATGTCCTCGGCAGTTTTCGCATCAGCACAAGCAACGACAATGTCGCGATCGAACGAGCCCGCTTGCCACAGCGCATTCTTACGATCGTCGAGAAGCCTGTCGCCGAACGCACATCTGACGAAACATCACACTTGGCCGAACATTTCCGACTCAATCTGGCCGCTGAACTTGCTGAGGCTCGAAAGGAATTTGAGACGCTGACAACAGAACTGGAAGGTATGAAGCCCGAAGCTTCCGTGCCTGTATTGCGCGAACTTGCGGAGACCACACGTCGCAAAACTCTGCTCCAGTATCGCGGCAACTATCTTGACAAGGGGCACGAAGTGTACGAAGGCGTACCGGCGATATTTCCGCCGATCCCGAATGGTGAACCCGTCAATCGTCTGACTCTTGCCAAGTGGCTGGTGAGCGATGAAAACCCGCTCACCGCACGCGTTGTCGCGAATCGATACTGGGAGAATCTATTCGGCCGCGGCATCGTCCTCACCAGCGAAGAATTTGGATCGCAGGGAGAACTTCCAACTCATCCGGAAATGCTCGACTGGCTTGCGAGAGAACTGGTGGAATCGGGATGGGACACTCGCGATTTGCTGAAGATGATCGTAACGTCAGCCACTTATCGACAATCGTCAAAGGTCACGCCCGCTGAGATCGCTGCTGATTCGGATAACCGCTGGCTTGGTCGTGGACCTCGCGTGCGTTTGAGTGCAGAAATGGTGCGCGATCAGGCATTGCAAGTCGCGGGTTTACTGAGCCGAAAAATGTACGGACCACCAGTCAAACCACCGCAACCGAATCTGGGTTTGACGGCGGCGTTTGGAAGTTCGACCGACTGGCAGACCAGCATGGGTGAAGATCGTTATCGTCGAGGCATCTACACCACATGGCGTCGCAGTAACCCGTATCCATCAATGGCTACCTTCGACGCTCCCAATCGCGAAGTCTGCACATTGCGAAGGAATCAAACGAACACGCCATTGCAGGCTTTGGTGACGATGAATGATCCAGTCTACGTCGAAGCCGCGCAATCTCTGGCTCGAACGCTGCTGAAGCACGAAGGGGCCACCAAAGATCAAATCGCAGAGGGCTTCAAGCGGTGCCTGCTGCGAGATCCTTCCGCGCCCGAGTTGTCAGCACTTGTCGCGTTATTCAACGACACGCATGAAGAACTTGCGACTCAGCCTGAGAATGCCATGAAACTCGCGACCGATCCGCTGGGGGCTTTGCCCGAAGGAATGGATTCGATCAACGCGGCCGCAATGACGGTCGTCTGCAATGTCCTGCTGAACGTTGATGAAATGTTCTTGAAGCGATAGTGACGTTGGTGCTGAGATGTATGTAGGACGGGTCTCCTGACCCGTCCTCACCTGAAAAAGATTTGTGTCCGGACGGGTCTGGAGACCCAACTTGAAGAACGCATCAAGTCGCCGCGACGCACAAGTGATCTCAGCAAAAGCCGCTGCAAAGCAAGTGCCTCCCGTTGAGCCCACATTGTCGCATGTGGAAACCTTCATTCTTCTTCAGCGCGAACTGGTCGATAACATCGATTGCTTGTTCGTGTTTGTTTCGCATCCCGAAGTCGAACCGACGAACAATCGCAGCGAACGGAATGTCCGGCGCGAAGCCGAAATTCGCAAGGGAGCCCGCACAAGCAAAACCGACCCGGGTGCGAAAAGCCGCAGTATCATCGTGACAGTTCTGGCAATTCTTCAAACCCGAATTGCCAGGTTCACTTTGTCGAATGTGCTCGAAGAAGTCGGTCGATGGCTGGATACCGGCAAGACTCTGTTCAAACTTGAACTCGAAACGTTCAAGGCCACAAGAGCCCCGCCAACCTTACCCAAGTCCGCCCAACGACCGTTTTCAACACTACTGCGGACATCAAAAACCCGTAAAAGCCTGCGTATGCAAAATGGGCGGATACCTCGCACCCGGTCTGGGCGACTACGAAGTTCGCAACTGGCGCGGCTGGCATCATCAGATTCTGTCCTTGATCGCGACATGGTTCCGGACAATGGAAGCCAGTGCGGGAAAAAAAATCACAACCGCGATCACGGTTCCACAGATCCGCGACGGGATCGCGATGCTGTTGAAAGCCGCCTGCAATTGCGATATACCGATAACGATCGCGAGGAACAAAACACCTCGATTGAAACGAATCGAAGAAGCTCACTTCTATCACGACCAAAAACGTAAACGACTGCCGCCAACCAGGTTGAATCAAAAGCTGTAGTTGAGACAGTAAAAATAGTTACGCCATCTTGCAGTGTGAAACCCGACGATGAAAAATCCTTTGATTGTCATCACTGCGTTCCTGTTTGCACCTGCAAGAAATCTTCGGCACCCGTTTGCGGATGCGGTTCTCCAACACATCGGCACGCCCCCGGCGGGATGTAGGCCGGGTTGAGGAAGAACTGGGTGAGCGTGGACATAGGGTGTCGATCGATCAGTCAAATCGGCAATGTAAAATGTACGGGTATTCTTCGCGGGTGTCGGAGAGTAGCACATTTGCGTGATTTTCTCACCTGCTTCAGAAATGGAAAGTTCCAGCATCCAGCGAATTTGGCGGATTCGTGTAGACTTCAAAGAAAAAATGTAGCGTCTGTTTGTTGAACCCCGATTTCCGCAGCCGTTTCCGACGTCACAAGTCAACGGGTTGTATGCTACACAACCCTACACGAAATGGAATTTGATTTTGAGGCCGCCGAGCCACGGAATTTCGGTGTGATCTTTGTCCTGCGCAGCCTCTCTCAAAATAGGATTGTGGCAGCGGCGATCGAAGGTCACAATCAGAGTGCGATTGGGGCGAACTTCGGTGCGGTAACTGTGGTACTCGGCGCAGCCCTCCAGCAATCCTTTGACAAAACCCATTTGCCGATTTTCGGGGGGAATCCAAAACCGTCATTGACGGAGCGATCTTCTCTTACGTGACGACAGCGGGCACTGAGCCGGAAGTGCTGCTGCTCTTCGAGTGTGAAAAAGACGGTGACACACTGATGTGGCGAGGTTGCTCTATAGAAAGAAGTACCAAGCTCCGAACATGGCACTGTACAGAGTCAGCAAACTGACTCCAGCGATCACAACACCTGCCCGAACGATGGCAGGTGTTCCGGAGAGCAACTGTCCCAGCACGATTATGGCCGGAATGGCGGCAGTGGCGTAACGGGCCTGGCATCCCATGCAAAACTCTTCGGCACGTCCAATGTATGGTATCAGCAGCAAAGCTGCGCCGAGAGCGGATTCCGTGTCGGTCAGAATTCGGCGAAACCAACCCCAGAACACCAGTCCGCACGTCAGGCTGAACCAGATTGGATTCCAGAACTGCAGATTCAACAACATACCCGGTGTTCGTGCGTGTCGATACCAGTAACAATCGGACTCTGGCAGATACGTCGCCCAAACTGGCTCCAGCGTGACCAGTCGGTACCAATGATCCAACGCATTCACAGGTGGACGCAGGAAGTAGGATTCCTGTCCTTTGGCAAACAACATCGCGTCTCCGAACCGGATCCACTGAAACATCATAAAGGCACAAATACCGCTTAAGGAAATTGCCACGACCAAACAACCTTGCCACAGCCGCCTCAAAGTCAACCGGCTTGTTTTTGTCAGACTTCGGTCGGCAAATTCCATTGCGACAGGAAGCAGCATCGCAAGACCCACCAAACGAAAGGACGTTGCAACACCCACAACGACTGCCAAACGCTCACACGACCACTTTCGCTGCATTCCGTACAGGAACAGAACTTCCATCATCACAAACGGAGATTCTGAATAGGCCATCCTCCAGAAAAAGGTTGTGGGCAGCACCGCGAGTACCATCAATGAGACATCCGCAGTTTCGTCCCGTCCAAATCGGAGTCGCATCAGTCGATGATAAATGATCAGTGTCACCAGCAGGCAAATGTGAGACACAACCAGCAACGATGCGGCTGCCGAAAGTCCGGTGCTCTTCCGCACCAGTTGTCCAAGGACCGGATAGCCAGGGAACACCACGATGTTCGAAATCTGTTTCGGCTGATATTGATATCCATTGTCCATGATTTCCATGAACTGTCCGCCATCCCACGCCGCAAACCTCAACAGCAGTCTGTCCTGGCCGTAGGGAATCTCTCGCCCCGGCGTCAGTACTTCGAGTCCAGCAACAACCCCCAGCACAACAGGAAGCAGAGTTGCAACATACACTGCCAGCCCCATGAGAAAGCTTCGACGCCACGATGGATTCGAATCAGAAGCGGATGGAATCGGAACCATGGAGTTCCGCAGCAGAGACTCCACGGGCTGACTCATTCGTCCGCCTTTGGAAGCTTGCGTCGCAGCAGGAATGCACCAGTCGCAACCGCAGCAATTCCCAAAGCGACCACCAACAGAATCGGGATTTTTTTTGATTCTGCAATTTTTGATCGCTGGCCCGGACGAAGCAGTTCGTCGGCTGTAATTTCTAAGCTCTCAATGCTCGCCTGAACTTCATTCGCAGCTCCGCCCGTTTGAGCATATACCAGAGTGATCGGAATAGGATTCGCCGTGAAGTCCGCCCGATCGATTTCCTTCAGTTCACTTCCTTTGTCTGCAGCCCGATAGATCAACCTCGAACCTTTTCGTTCGATCTGGAGAATCACGTCTTTGGACGCGAAACTTGTTTCTTTGGACTTGTGGTCGTGCTGCCCCGCATTAATCGTGAAATGATGGGACACCAGCGACTGGCGATTGTCGGAAAACACGACGCGCTGAATACTGGCTCCGTGGGTATGTCCATCTTCAATCGAGATGGCAATGCCCGTTCCGTGTCCTGGTAATGGTTTTGGCACCTCCAGCAACGACGCCTTGACCGTGATTACAAAGTCACCGATCAACTGGGGCGTATATTTGAATCCGGTATTCTCCGTGGCAGGTGGCGTCACATGGATGTGCAATCCACCGTCCGTCGGTTCGATAAATCGTACATCGCCCATCACGCTCAGCATAACTTGATTGTGACGCTTGTTCAGAAACGATTCGGAAAAGGTTTCGGCACCCTGCGAACCACGATCAAGCCATAAAATGGCCAATGCGATCCAGAGCCCTCGAAGCAATACCGAAGACAGCGGACGCGGAATTTGAATATGACTGGTCAACGTTCACCTCGATTGTCTTGTTTCTTCGTTGTCTGCGAAGGGTCATCCTGTTTGAACTGATATTCGGAAACCACCACCTGGCCTTCGAAGGCATGTGGACACGAAAATCGCTTTTCTTCCTTCCATTTCAAACCACCTGGCAAAAACGGCCGCGAATATCCGGCAGTGAATCCCGTACAATCCACCACCCAGACTCGACCCTCTTTTTCTGTCAGAGCGTCCAGATCGCGTCTTTCGTTTTCGACAAGAACGGGCTTGCCTGTATAATGAACAACATTTCCTTCCGGCGTACAAAGAATCACACGGTCGCGATTCGCAGCATGAAATTTCATGCTGAAATACAGACACGAATGCAAGACATAGACATTCTCGTCCGGAGATCGAACGGAATCCAGCCAAGCCATGGCTTCACGAGTTCCCGTGCGAGAGTCCGCGTCAAGCTGTTCCGTATACCGGTGATGAATCCAGAGTCCATCACCGAACAGTACGACAGCCATCCCCACTGCGGCAACTGGTTCCAGCCACTTCTGCAAGTCTCTGGCCACCGCCAATAATGCACTCAGATGAATCAGGACGAAAAATCGGTACGCAATGATCGATGTGGAAGCCATGGACATTCCAATGGCCAGCGTTGCCGGTATCGCTGTGAGCATCAGGGACAGGAAGTCAGCAGTTCGAGGGCGAATCAGCAAGGCCAGCAGTACAATCAAAGTTACCACCAACGCCACGAAACCTCGCGTGGCCTGCCACGATCCATAGCTGTTTTCCGGAAAGATCAGACCATCCCATGCCAGAGCAAGCTGAGTCCAACTGAATCGTGAAACCCAATAGTTGGCCGCGACCTGACTTCTCTGTTGGAATAAATACGGAAGCCACGGAACATAAAGCAGCCCCGCAATTCCGGACGCCAGAATAAGGCGGCCTGTCATACGACTCGCCCGAAACTGGACGTCTTTGCGTTCACGCCACCACGCCATGGCCGTCAGTGTCGCACAGACGGCAACAAACGAAAACAAGCCATAGTTGTGCGTATACATCATCAAGGCCGATGTGATCACAAAACCAATCAGCGGCTTCGTAGACGCCTGATGATTCCGTAGCGCCAATAGTCCAAGCCAGGCACTTAGCAGATACACGAGCGACAGCATCGCATACATGCGAATTTCACCCGACCAGTGAATCTGAAATGCGCTCGACGCCACAAACATGGCAAACATCAGCCCGACTCGATCACCAGCATTGGAGGATCGGTCTGCGTTCGCCTCATCTTGCGACGGAGTAATCCACTCGACCGCTTCCTTTCCGACACGCCATGCAACCCACACGGTCGCAGTTCCACAGACTGCCGGGAACAGCCTCATCGCCCACAGTGATTCACCGAAGACTTTGATCCATCCCCACAGAACCAGATAAAAAAACGGCGGATGGCAGTCGTTGCCCGTGCGCTGAATGATTTCCACCGGTCCAAACTTGCTGCTCAGGGTCCACGAAAAAGCTTCGTCGAACCAGATGGACCGAGCATTCAAATGCCAAACGCGCAGTAAAAATGCCACCACCACGGTGGTAAAAACCGCCATGTTCATCCAGCGGCGGCTCATCGAGTGGCCCCGGCGGGAAATGATGTTGCCGTTCGCGAATGGGCACTCGATTCCTGGCCTGTCCTGGTTCTGTCCAGCGGCAGTTGAGGAATTTCCGTTTTTTCTGCCGCTGTCGCTTTCTCTGCCGCTGGCGATTGGAAAAGCGAGGTCGCCTGTTGTCGCAGTGTCCTCCGAAGTCGAAACAACCCGAAAAACATCTTCCACGAATCACGAACAAGGCGCACTCGCGACCCGGGGATTTCTCGCCATGCGACGGGAATTTCAGCCACCGGAATTCCGCGTAACGCAGCCAGTCCCAGAATCTCCAGATCAAACAGGTATCCTTTCTCGGACGATTTCTGAAACAATGACAATGCAGCGCTGCGACGAAACAACTTAAATCCGCACTGTGTGTCTTCAACACCAGGATTCACCAGCAGCCGTGCCAGCGTCGCAAAAAACGCGGCAATGATCCTGCGTGACAAAGTACGGCGAACCTGCCCAGGCTCGCTCCCAAACCGTGAGCCGCACGCCACGTCTGCCCGACACTCCAAAGCTTCCAGCAGCAAATGATACTCAGTAAATGGCGTCGCGTTATCCGCATCTGCGTACAATACCAACTCACCGCGAGACGCCAGAACTCCTGTGCGAACGGCTGCTCCTTTCCCAAGATTCGCTGGATGAGAGATCAACACAAGTTCCGGAAAAGTAGCCATCACTGTCCCAGGGATGGAAGAATCCGAACAACCCGCAGCAAACTCCCGAACGACCGCCGCCGTTCGATCTCGACTTCCGTCATCGACAACAATCAATTCCCAATTCGCTGCGTACTTGTCTCGAAACAATCCAATCGCATCATTGAGCGTCCGGACGATACGGCCCTCTTCATTGAACGCCGGAAGAATGATGGTGAGTCGAGGTCGATGAGTGTCAGAATTCTCCATTCGCCACCCCCGCATCCAGTGCTGTCTCCCGGAGTCCGCCGCCGTCGGTTGTGAACAAATGATAAAGCACCTGTCCGTCGACGTCCTGCGACAGAAACCGCACACTGCCGTCCGCCAGAGCGATATTCACTCCGCCAGGATGAAAGCTCTTCAGGAACGGCGATTCCCCTTCCGCCAGGAACCTTCCGCTGTTGATGGCATGATCGCCTTTGTTCGCCAGTGAAAAATCGACGTTGCCCGCCGAACACGAATTGTCCCGGCAAATCGTGTGACTGAAGAAAACTCGAGACTGACGACCGTCACCCGTGGCCCAGTTGATTCCTGGCTTGGAAGCATCGACTCCTGTGAGGACATTTTCACCCATCATCAATGTATTCGACAAACCGTCTTTGACCGTCACGGCTGTATGATGCCGCGTGGTTCCCTGATAACCAGGCGTCCCCTTGAACTGCCAGTTCTCGCTGAAGAACATTCCGAGCCTGAAAAATAGTTCGCGATCCGAAGGTGAGCCATCCGTTGAATCCGGGTTCGCACACACGATGCCATTGCCATTCAAATCCAGAGGCACATAAAACGGATCGGCAACGCAGTCCTGAACACCGTTGTAGAAGAACGAATCTCCAATACCGCCGTTGACTGCGTAGCTCAGATCGCCGTCACCCGTCGTTGTCGTATCCGAAGGGCAAGTGAAAACTTTGACATGCGTGCTGGCGATGTCCTGATTGGCGGGAAAGGTCGCCAGTTGATCCCAGTCCCACCGATCTGCCAGATCGCGACGATCGACATACGACAGCAGATCGACAACCCAGTTGTGATGCGGACCGGGACTGTTCTTATCCGGACTCGGCCCACCACCCCAATAACCCGCCGCCGGAAACTGATTGCGAGCCGTCAGAAACCCATGCATCCCGAGCGCCAGATTCTTCACATGATTTGCACACTGAATCCGCCTCGCCGCCTCCCGAGCATTCTGCACCGCCGGCAAAATCAACGACATGAGGAGTGCAATGATGCTGATGGAGACGAGGAGTTCGATGAGCGTGAAGGCACGCCTACGGACTCTCGTGTGAAATGACCGCGTTTTCACCATGAAAATCGCTCACAATTGCAATGGACACATTTCAGGATGTAGGGTGCGTGGTGTAAGTCGATGACGTGGTGTTTCTGTAACGGGCGTACGAACATCGAAAATGCCATGTTGTCAAATGAAACATGCCAAAAGACAACACGGCTCATGTCGCGAGAGTGTCGCAAAACGCCATAATGGGATCGTTCTTCTGGGGAAAGCCCCCAGAGTTTTATGGCCCGACTTGCGCTCGCAAATCGATCTTAATAACGGACTGTTCGTGGGTCGTTTCGAGAACAATGGTGCGCGTCCACAATCCATCATCTCCTGTTGCCTTTGGGGAGAATTCAACCGTTACAATCTGCACTTTACTGACGTCATTGACGAAATTGACACCCAGTTCGTCATTCGGGCAATCCTTTGCACGTACAATCTTAAACGGGATTGAATCTGCGGCCTTAATCACAATCCGGCGATGAACACTTTCGCCTTTACGAACTGTCCCAAAATGCAGGACTTTTGGTCCAATCAAGCCTTCTGAGCGATCCAGCCTCACCGGTATCGCTTTTGAGACGCCCACATGTGCTGGATTCTTGTCAAATACGATCCGGATGCTACTTTCGACTACTGGACCCGAATCCTCGAATCCATGAATTAGTAAATCGAACTGCCAGCGATCTTCAAATAATCCGTTACCAGTTTCATGCCAGTCCTCAAGTTTAACTGGTTCGCCGCACGTAATTATGGTCGATACGCTTGAAACTAATGGAGGCCCCATTACAGAAGTGACAGACCTGCAACGTCGCAACAATGCTAACCTAACTTCGTCTGATTTCTGTGGTTTAGGCAACGGACGTACAATCGTGCTGGGTATTACACTCAAATCCGGGTTTACGCTGATTTCGTAAATCAGCTTAATATCCTGCGCCGGAACAACGTCCGTCGCAATCACCTTAAGATTCGCTGAATACGTCTTGGTCCCTAATTCCACAGAGCGACGCGGAATGACCACACTACTGGAAGCTCCGGGGGCCAATTGAACTAGAGATCCAATTTCCAAAGGTTGATCATTGTGAAGGGGTCTGAAACACCCACAACTAAGTGACGCCAATTGAACAGAGATTGAGTGATTCGAGTTATTCTGTAAATCAAAAATACCGTCGAAATCCCTTTCGTGGCGAGGAAGAGACCTAGCCTCACTTTCCAAGAGCGCTGTCACTCTTGGCGACACTACACTGACAACCCCGACAGAATCAGTCACTGGCGCTGGCTTCTGACTGCAGGAGGAACAGCTCAGGAAAAGAAGAATCAACACTGGACGGACGATTTGAGTCATAAAACACTTCGAGTAAGTCATTCGTGCTAAATCCCGAAACATGCGCGACTAGATCAATTGGCAAGTACAGACTTCTCAGCAGTCCATGCAGCTGCACACAGGATATTCACAAGGGTCAGGATTATTTTCATCTAGGTTCCCCTTACACGAGCAATCTACGTCGTCCGTATTCTGACCACCTATTCCAGGCTCTTCGGCGGTTCCAGTGTTCATTGAAAAATCACCTTGACAGGATTTCTTGGTTTGAGAGAGTGTAATCGTTGTGGGACCGGTTTCGTTAAGGCACTCCTTCGGATGTGCATATGGCAGTGGAACAACCGGAGGTTCTACATCGAGACAAGCACTAAATACCGGAGATTGCCGCATCGTTCCGGTGCAGGATGCGCCATCAGCTACGCACTTCCAAAAATGAACAAATTTCCCACTGGGGTACTCTTCCGTTGGAGGTAATTCAAAGCAGCCATTGTATTCCAATTTGCAGCCAGCACCGCCAGTCGGATCTGCGGCATAGGGAAGTCTGCATTTTGAGTTCTCGACGGCCTCACCGGTGGTACAGTCTTTTCCTGCGTTAGCACACGTGGCCGATCCCGGTGCCCCCACACACGCGTCCGCGTCTGCCGAAGCCGAGAACACACTACCGAATATCCCGAAACCAATCAGAATTAGAGCTAATCCAATAAATCGAATCATGTAAAGGTCCTCTAAAGTTAAGGTTTTGATGAACGAATCCGCCTCCGGTGAAGGAGATACAATCCCAAAGCAATCAGGGCAAGACTGTTGACGGCAATTATTAACGAACTCAAATTGTCAAATCCGACCGACGACTGGCTACCAATGCGGCCTTCTGTGGCGGGAATCGAAACATTAACCGTTTGCACATCTCGAGATGCAAACTCAACCCGAAATGAATCCGGGGAATTGTTTTTCCCACTCCGAAAATCAACCAGCTGCTGGTGAGCGGCGACCGGAACATGAAAATCGCTCTCTGACGGGTATTGATTGAAATCAGCCTTGTCAATGACGACAAACCTGATTTCATCCAATAGACCAGTTGGCGCAAAACGAGTGTCGATGATGGTGTGCGGGAACACAGCTCCGCCTGGATATGTTGCGAACTCAGATTGAAATACCATCCGCGGAATCGAACCGTCCTTCAATCGCTCGACATACTGCTCGACCTGCCGATGCCCAGACCCGACGACCACGTCCGGGGCATCAACTGCCGGCCGAAGCGAAAGCGCGCTTTGCAACCAAACTTGACCATCAACTTCCTTAACCTTCTTGAACCACAGATTTGACGGAGGAGTGAATCGAAAATCCCCCAAAGTAACTCGAAAGCGCGAGGATGCTCCCAAATCGTAGATTTTTATCATGTCATTACTGGGCTCGGTTATAATTTCGGCGTTATCCGTAAACACGTGCGACCCAAGCCACGTGTCCCTGCGGCTTTTTTGGCCATCCGTAATAAATAAACACGGCTTGAGCCATACGTGACTTTTGTCGTATTGGCCTACAAACACTTGAGGCGCATATTTCTCTGAAAACTCTGCTTCAGCATCATTTGTCAGTTGGATATCTTTGAATATGGCCTCAACTTCAACAGGTGACAGCTCCTTCAGATCTGATCCGGTGAAAAAACCGCGATACTCTATCCGCGACGTAAGAATCTCAGATTGCTGATCTTCCCATTGAACCAAGAGATCGAAGACGAATTGTTCATCTTCTGACAACTCGCCACGATTTAACATCGTAGTGATCGAATGATCTTCACCAAAGGCGTTGAGGCCAACAAGATGGAATACCGTGAACACGAGAACGAACCTGAAGCATTCAGCGACTCGAATCAATAGCTTGCACAGAGCGTGTGCAGGCTTTTCAGTTGCCATGGCTCGAATCATTTGGAGTGAGTTCCGCGAGTGAGTTCCGCGAGTGAGTTCCGCGAGTGAGTTCCGCGAGTGAGTTCCGCGAGTGAGTTCCGCGAGTGAGTTCCGCGAGTGAGTTCCGCGAGTGAGTTCCG
>Ga0209702_10003281_pt1 | contig 25836 bp, 22 predicted proteins | sample FRY01_FD_187210 | JGI IMG/M metagenome (GOLD analysis project Ga0209702, IMG submission 187210) | Freshwater microbial communities from Lake Fryxell liftoff mats and glacier meltwater in Antarctica - FRY-01 (SPAdes) (version 2) | ecosystem: Environmental > Aquatic > Freshwater > Ice > Glacier... | reverse complement strand
TCATAGTTCAGACAAAAGGCGAGGATGAATTAAATAGAAATATTATGACAAGAATCAGTTCAAATACCTATAGCACAGATTATCCTAAAAGCATTCGAAATAAATTCAAGGAGTTTTTCGGGCAGGAAGCCCTAATCTTCCGTTCACCGGGAAGGATTAACCTGATTGGTGAGCATCTCGACTATAATATGGGTTTCGTATTGCCTGCCGCGATCAATAAGGCGATCTGGCTAGGTATTCAAAAACGCGATGACGATGTGATATGCCTGCACTCGCTCGATTACGATGATGATTTTCAGACCAGCATTCAGGACATCTTTCCTTCAGGCAAGTTATGGCCGGATTATATCTTTGGAGTAGTGGCACAAATTCAAAAATCGCATACATTAAAACATGGCTTTAATTTAGTGTTCGGCGGGGATATCCCACCTGGTGCCGGACTCTCATCTTCAGCAGCACTAGAATGCGCCACTGCATTTGCAATAAATGAACTCTTCAATCTGGATTTAGAAAAGATGGATCTGGTCAGAATTGCACAAGCAGCAGAGAATGAATTTGTCGGAGTAAAGTGCGGCATCATGGATCAGTTTGTAAGTGTTTTTGGCAAAAAAGAGCATCTGATACGGCTTGATTGCCGGAGTTTGGAATATATTTATGTGCCATTTCATACCAAGGACATTAAAATATTGCTTTTTGACACTAGGGTAAAGCATTCGCTGGCAGATTCAGCCTATAATGAGCGTCGTGAGCAATGCGAAAAAGGAGTAAGCCTGATTCAGGAATTCCATCCTGAAGTTAGAAGTCTGCGTGATGCAAACCAGAAAATGCTTGATACTTATGTAAAAGGGGTTGATGAAACGGTTTACCGCAGATGCACTTTTGTAGTTTCCGAGATCAAACGACTTTTAGAGGGATGCAAAGACCTTGAGAATGATGATTTGATCAGTTTTGGTAAACGAATGTTTGAAACTCATGCCGAATTGAAAGAGCTCTATGAAGTTAGCTGCAATGAACTCGATCTCCTGGTTGATCTGGTCAAAGACAATCCCGATGTGATTGGTGCTCGGATGATGGGTGGAGGTTTTGGTGGTTGCACGATCAACTTGGTAAAGGCAGAAGCAGCAGAGCATATTATTAAAAAGGTTTCTGATGCTTATTTATCTAAAACAGGAACAGAAATGCTGGTTTATGAAGTGGCGATTGAAGGTGGAACGGGAATTGGGTAAAGAATTTACTTTGATAATTAGGATCTATAAATTCACGGAAAAATCACTATTCGATTTATTGCCAACACAAGTACCATTGACATTTTCATAATTAGTTTTCAAAATATTGATATTTTCAAAATGAGGTATCTCTCGCAAAGACGCTAAGGCGCAGAGGTTTATAGAATATTTATGATTATTTTTTTTGGTTGTATAATTGCGCCTCTGCGTCTTTGCGAGACCATTTTTATATACATCCATAGTCTATATATTGATTTTATGACCTCATCGATAAGACAGTTCGGCTTGCTTATTTCAGCTATTCGACATGTTCCGAAGGGCATGTCGAATAGCTAGATATTCTGGATTTGCAATCCAGAAATGCTCATTAAACAATTTAATCACCGTATTTATACCCTGAATCACAAAGCACAGTGACGATATTCACGTCCTTTCTTTGTCCCTGCAAATGCTTCTTTGCCGCCACTACATTCGCAGCTGCCGAATAGCCAACATACAAACCCTGTTCTGAAGCTAATTTCCTTTTCATATCCATAACTTCCTGGTCACTGACAGTAATAAAATCATCCACCAAGTTCGTATCCCAATGCGGGGGGATTAATCCATAAGCTGTACCTTGAATAATATGCTTAGGATCATCCACCTTTCCAGTTTTCAGAATTGCTGCTTTTTCGGGCTCGACTGAAATACATTTAATGTTTGAATTGACTGATTTTAGGTATTTAGAAGTCCCGATGAATGTACCTGCACTCCCCACTGAGGCCATAAAAACATCGATTTGAGGTAAATCTCGGAGAATTTCAGGTCCGGTGTGCATAAAATGCGCCTTTATGCCTGACGGATTATTGAACTGATCTACATAAAACGCCTTTCTATCACGAGCAATTTCTTTCGCCTTTTCCATAGCAAGGCTAATATCTGCACCGGTTACCATTCCGGGACTTCCGTCGACTTGCTTTGTAAGAACAATTTCTGCTCCAAAAGCACTTAGGATTTTTCTGCGTTCTGGACTGTTCCCTTCAGACATCACAGCTATAAAGGGATTGCCAAACTGCCGGCAAACCAAAGCCAGTCCGGCACCCATATTCCCACTAGTCATTTCGACTACCGTTTGTCCTTTTCTTAAAGTACCATTCTCATAAGCATCCAGAATAATCTGATATGCTGCCCGGTCTTTGACACTTCCTCCGGGTTGAAGATGTTCAGCCTTGGCATAGATTTTTCCACAAAGGCCGGCGCTGATCCTATCCAGAAAAATGAGTGGAGTGTTGTGGATGAGATTGAGGATGCTCACAATTTATAATGACAGGTTTAATATTCGAATATAGCTGGAAGGATGGGAAAAGGCAAGAATAGTGAGCTGTGTTAGGTCATTTTAAGACAAGGGCTTTGATTATAAGGCTTATAATCAGCATATTTAGATAAATGATGATAAAAGATCCACAATACCGCGGGATTTTGTGGGCTTGTGGAAGGTATGTGGCAGCAATAAGTAAGTTGAACTAAACCGCTTACAGTGGTAGCTCCCATACGTACCTAACATTTTGTTCTGAACTTTATAGTATGTAAAACCTAAAACATACGATCATGAGTGAATTAAAGAACAAAATGATTCAGCAGATGCAGCTTAAGGGCTACAGTAAGAATACCATAGCCACTTACATTGAATGTCTGGTATGCCTTTCTAAACATTATCAGACCTCCCCGGATTTATTGAGTATGGATCAAATCAGGGAATACATCCAGTACAAACTGACCGTATCAAAACTCAGTAAATCATGGATGAATCAAACAATCAGTGCCTTGAAAATCCTTTTTTGTCAAGTGTTAAAAAGAGAGTGGGATGGCATTGATATTCCCCGTCCAAGACGTGAAAAAAAACTACCCATTATTCTGTCCAAAGAAGAAGTCAGTAAGATCATCAACACGCCAAGAAATTTAAAGCATAAGACCTTGCTGATGCTAACCTATTCAGCCGGTTTAAGACGACAAAAAGCAAGCCCTAGCATAAAATATCATTACTTTGACCCCGAAGGTGGTCACATGTTTATAGTAAATTCCATTTAACCTTTTTCCCGACCCCGAAGGTGGTCGTATGTATTCAATGTTCCCACATACAATCACCTTCGGGATCAAAATATAAAATCTTTATCGGACACTAGTCAATTGGGAGTCACGATTATACGCTAGGAATGATGCAATAACTAGATTCAATGTGTTTTTGGGAGTACTTTATCTTAAAAAACTCAATATTTATAAAGCAAATTATTAAACCGTTAATGGTTAATTAAAAAAATAATTTTTGTAAGCGAGTCTGAAGACTCTTTTTTATTGAAAAATCCGTAGAGACGCTGCGCTTAACTCGACGGACAGGAGCGTTTTTGGACAAAAAACCTTAGTGGCAAGTTAATTATGATCTTGCGGAGAATAAATACCATATTGCTTGCATATTTTGCGGAGATAATTTTATCATGCGGAGAATAAATACTATATTAGACGCATAATTAGCGGAGATAAAACAGATTTGTATTTATACAATCATCAAAATTGGCCAATCTTTGAATGGAATAGTGAGAAACTTTTGCCATTGCTTTCTTATGTAAGAAACCGTCAAGGCAAGTTAATTGGTAAAATGGGAACTTTGGGATTTGAACTTCGCAACGAAGCAAATCTTGAAATATTAACAATGGAGATTATTAAATCGACTGAAATTGAGGGTGAAATCCTTGACAAAGCACAAGTAAGGTCGTCAATTGCGAGACGTCTAGGATTAGATATATCAGGATTAGTTTATTCTGAACGCAATGTTGACGGGATAGTTGATTTGATGGTTGATGCAACGAGGAATTTCAACGAAAAACTGAGTAAAGAACGACTGTTTTCATGGCAAGCCGCACTTTTCCCAACTGGGCAAAGTGGAATGTACAAAATTATTACAGGAAACTGGCGTGACGATTCCACAGGACCAATGCAAGTTGTTTCAGGAGCGTTAGGAAAAGAGAAAGTTCATTACAAAGCTCTACCTGCAACTCAAATTGATAATGAAATGCGGATTTTTCTGGATTGGTTTAATATGGAGCAAAATACTGACTTGGTGCTGAAAGCTGCCATTGCGCATTTATGGTTCTTGACAATCCACCCCTTTGAAGATGGAAATGGAAGAATTTCAAGGGCACTAAGTGATATGGTACTGGCTCGTTCTGACGAGCTATCTTACAGATTTTACAGTATGTCGACACAAATACGGAAAGAACAGAATTCCTATTATGACATATTGGAAACGACTCAAAAAAGCGGTTTAGATATTACAAAATGGCTAGAATGGTTTTTGAATTGTTTATTAAACACCATTGAGAATTCTGAAAAACTCTTTGAGAAAATAATATCTAAACACTCTTTCTGGATAAAATACTCAAGAATTAGCATAAATGACAGACAAAGAAAAATTCTAAACATGCTAATGGACGACTTTGAAGGCGTACTAAACACTACAAAATGGGCAAAGATTGGAAACTGCTCACAAGACACTGCTTTGCGCGACATTCAAGACTTGATTGAAAAAGGAATTTTGGGAAAAAGTGAACAAGGAGGTCGTAGTACTAATTACGAAATGAAATTAGATGAATAATTCCCAGCCACTACCATTTAATCTTAACACACACTAAAAAAAATAATTTTATAAAAACCCTAACATGCTTGACTCAATAATTCCTTTACTTTCTCTAATAGCGTTAGAAGTAATTCTAGGTATAGACAATATTATTTTCATTTCGATTTTGGCTGACAAGCTTCCAGAAAATGAAAGAAAAAAACTACGGAATTGGGGCATTGGCCTAGCAATGGCAATGAGACTTTGTTTATTAGCCTTTATTTCGTGGATATTAAAACTTGACCAAACTTTGTTCACATTATTTGAAACTAACTTTTCTGGGAAGGGATTAATTTTGATATTTGGTGGACTATTTTTAATTTATAAGAGCACGAAAGAAATCTATCTTAAAACAGAAATAGTTAATAACAAAAATACCAAAACTGCCCAAGTAAAGAATTTTGGAAAATTATTAACAGAAGTTATTATTCTAGATTTAGTGTTTTCCATAGACTCTATCATTACCGCCGTGGGCATGGTTGAAGAACTTTGGGTAATGTATACCGCAGTGATAGTAACTGTTATAATTATGCTTATTGCTTCTAAACCAATCAGTGATTTCATTCGGATACACCCATCTTTTAAAATCTTGGCATTATGCTTTTTGATGATTATTGGCGTTTCTCTATTAGCAGAAGGATTTCAATTTGAGATACCAAAAGGATATATCTATTTTTCAATGGCATTTGCTTTTTTAGTGGATATTATTCAAATGAAAACCACCAAAGAAAAGAACAACACATTGCTGTAATCCCAAATCAATCTTTATATCAACTTTTGAAAATAAAATGACAGATACCTTTCTATCAGCCCGCTGGGAAAATTTAATAATGGCCAATTATGAACTTGACCCTGAGGTACTAAAACCGTATCTGCCAAATGGTGTTGAACTGGATTTTTACGATAATAAAACATTTGTGAGTCTGGTTGGTTTTATGTTCAAAAAAACAAGCTTATTTAATATTCCCATCCCTTTTTTAGGAACATTCGAAGAAATAAATCTGAGGTTTTATGTAAAGCGGGTTGATGGAGATAACATTAAGAGAGGCGTAGTCTTTATAAATGAAACTGTTCCTTACAAAATGGTGGCATGGCTTGCAAATAAATTATATAAAGAACATTATATTGCCATTCCAACAAAAAGTTTAATAGAAAATACTGAATCTAACAAAAACATAAAGTATGAATGGAAAATAAATAAAGAATGGAATCATGTAGCCGTAAATTCTTCAAAAGAACAGGGTGCAATGTTACCGGGGAGTATTGAGGAATTCATCTTTGAACATTACTACGGCTATACCAAAATAAATAGCCAGCACTCTCAGGAATATAAAGTGAATCACCCCAGATGGCAGGTGAACAAGGTGATAGATTATTCAATCCATTGCGACTTTACAACAATGTATGGAAACGATTTCTCCTTTTTAATTAATCAAAAACCTCATTCGGTTATTCTTGCTGAAGGCTCAGATGTTACCGTTAATTGGAAACGGACTTCATTCTAAATATTGATGGAACAAAAAGATATTGACAGGATCATTGAAATGGCATGGGAAGACAGAACCCCATTTGAAGCCATTAAAATTCAGTTTGATTTTTCTGAAGCTGATGTAATTGCACTTATGCGAAAAGAGTTAAAACGTACAAGTTTTAACTTGTGGAGAAAACGAGTAAATAGCGGCGTAAGTCAAAAGCATGCCCAAAAAAGAAATGCTGATATCGGTAGGTTTAAATCCAGCCTTCAAAAAACTATTTCATCTAATAAAATAAGTAAGCGCTGATACCCTCTTTTCTAACAAAGCCTAAAGTAAAATTCACCTTTCAATTGGAAGATAATATTCCTATCACTTTGATTGGTACTATGCATTCTGTTGGCAGTATAGATCAATATATTTGATAATATCAAATGATAACATCAATGAAATCAATATATAAGATTACTGCCAAAATACTTGCGCCAATTAATTCTACATCATCAAATATACCTATTCACCAAATTCTCCAAATATTCCTGCTTACCACTCCTTACTTCAGGCTCGCCCATTTCAACAGCAAGATTTCTCAAATCTTCCAGATTCAGCTTTCCTGCTTCAAAATCTTTGCCTTTCCCTGAATCAAAAGAGGCATAGCGATCTGTACGAATCTTTTTATAATCAGAGTGTTTTAGCATATTATCTGCAGCAATCAAAGCACGGGCAAAGGTGTCCATACCGCCGATATGAGCATAAAATAAGTCAGATGGGTCAGTTGAGTTTCTTCGAATCTTAGCATCAAAATTAATACCGCCACCACCAAAACCTCCGGCTTCAATAATCACCAGCATAGCCTCAGTTAGTTCATTAATATTATTTGGAAACTGGTCAGTATCCCATCCGTTCTGATAATCGCCACGGTTCGCATCAATTGATCCAAGTAATCCCGCATCGGCACTTACCTGCAATTCATGCTGAAAGGTATGGCCTGCAAGTGTGGCGTGGTTTACCTCAATATTCAGTTTAAAATCATCCATCAAATCAAATTGACGCAAGAAACTGATTACAGTAGCTGCATCGTAATCGTATTGATGTTTACTTGGCTCGCAAGGTTTAGGCTCAATAAAGAAAGTACCTTTAAATCCGTTTTTACGCGCATAATCTTTAGCTATATGCAGAAATTTTGCGAGATGCTCCTGCTCACGTTTCATATTAGTATTCAGCAGACTCATGTATCCTTCACGACCACCCCAGAATACGTAATTCTCACCGTTCAAAGCAATGGTGGCATCTAGAGCAGCCTTAACTTGTGCCCCTGCATGTGTTAGTACATGAAAATCAGGGTTAGTGGATGCTCCGTTCATGTATCTGCGATGCGAAAAAAGATTGGCAGTTCCCCATAATAATTTCACTCCGCTAGCCCGCTGCTTCTCTTTTGCATAAGCTGTAAGTGCTTGTAAACGGCGTTCATTTTCTAAAATATCATTGCCATAATCTACCACATCCACATCATGGAAACAGTAATACGGCAAATTCATTTTGGTGATAAATTCAAAGGCCGCATCCATCTTATCCTTTGCGCGATCAACAGCATCAGCTTTGGCATCCCATGGAAAAATATGGGTCGGTTCACCAAAAGGATCGGCGCCATTTCCAACGAATGAATGCCAATAAGCACAGGCAAAACGCAGGGTATCCTTCATCGTTTTACCGGCAATGATCTTGTTCTCATCATACCAGCGAAAAGCCAGTGGATTATTGGATTCGGGGCCCTCATATTGTATTTGACCTATACCTTTGAAAAATTCTTTGTCTCCTGTTGTGATGTTTGCCATTGTAAAAATTTTTGTCCCCGAATTTATAGAATAAAATAATAATTGGAGAAAATTAAAAAACTAATCTTTTGAATGTTAAAAGCAACACCACAAATGATGGTAAGTCATCCCGAACGTAGTGAGGGATCTTAAACCTATACACATAGAACTATTTTTGAATGTACTTCTCGGCAACAGATCTCTCTTCGCGTCAAAATTCAGAAATAGAAAAAAAGTATACTCGCTCATCGGTATGACGTCAATTCAGAAAATTTCAGTTCTCCTGCAAAAACCTATATTTATAAAACAGATTTATCATCCCAACCAGTACCAAAATAGAACCTCCTCATGAAAGCATACGTCCTCACTTTCCTTGCCCTTTTCATCATCTTTCAACTTCATGCCCAAAATCATGAAGAATCAAACTATGATGAGTCGAAAGTGCCTGCCTATACCCTTCCGGATGTGCTTAAATCAAGTGCTAACAAAACAATAAAAACTAAGAAAGATTGGGAAAAGATAAGAAGACCGGAAGTGCTGACTTTGTTCGAAGAGAATATTTACGGACAGGTACCTAAATCCTTCGAAGAAATCAAGTTTTCAGTCCTGAATGAAGATAAAAACAGCATGAATGGCAAAGCGAACCGGAAAGAAGTTTCAATTGAGGTGTTCAACAAGAATAAAAGTGTGAAGATCAATCTGGTTCTATTTATTCCCAATAATGTACTAAAGCCGGCTCCTGTATTTTTACTGATCAACAATCGTGGCAAGGAGAATACGGATCCTAGACGAGGGGTAATAAGTGAATTCTGGCCTGCAGAGCTAGTCATTGAAAGCGGGTATGCGATCGCAGCATTTCATGTAAGTGACTTGGCGCCCGATAATAAGGATGAATTTATGAATGGCGTCTTACAATTATTCCCCGAACAGTTGAATGCCGATAATGGAATGCGTGCCATTGGTGCTTGGGGCTGGGGTGCTAGTCGGGTGATGGATTATTTTGAATCCGATCCGCAGGTCGATAAAAAAAGAGTAGCCCTTGTCGGACATTCGCGGGGCGGGAAGGCCTCTTTATGGGCAGCTGCTCAAGATCAGCGCTTTGCTATTTGTATCACTAATTGTTCAGGAAGTACAGGTGCAGCCCTTGCCCGGAGACAATTTGGAGAAAGAATAAACAGGATCAATACTTCATTTCCACATTGGTTCAATACAAATTATAAAAAATACAACGGCCATGAAGAACTTTTACCGGTTGATCAGCACATGCTGATTTCTCTGATCGCACCTAGGCCGGTTTATGCAACCAGTGCTTCCGAAGATCTTTGGGCAGATCCAAAAGGTACTTTTCTAGCTTTGAAAAATGCAGAGGAAGTGTATGCTTTATATGGCTTAAATTCTAAACTACCAGATGCTCCACCGGGATTAAATATGCCTATAATTGAATCCCCCTTAGCCTATCATAACCGAGAGGGCAAACATGATCTGACAGTTTATGATTGGAAGCAGTTTATAAGATTTGCTGATTATAATTTTGGGAGAGGGAGATAGAATTGTCATCAGCCTTGGGCGGAGTAGTAATATCCAGGAACTAACCGGCATCCTAATAGAAGTATCTCTAACTTAAAACAAAGCATTGATTTTAAGTACATGCTCTTTAGCAACAGATCCCTCCGCACGGCATCATATCAATACATAATTACGATTTTAGTCGCTTGTCGAAATGACGGAGTAAAGCAGTACAAGCCTATAAATGCCCGAGTAACAATTCCTTCCAATCCTGGTAAATGGCCTCGTATTCCATTGATTTTTGCGGTTCAATAATACGCAATGTTTTCAAATTTGAAAATGCATTGTCAGTACTGAATTCACCAGCACCAATTCCAGCACCAATTGCAGCTCCGATACTACCTTCATTGCTGTAAAGTTCTACTGGAACACCGCAGGCATTGACAAATGCTTCAATAAAAAGTTCACTTGAAAACATATTCGTTTTCCCTGCACGGATGATTCCGGGTTTCATGCCATTCTCACGCATAATGTCTAGTCCGTAACGAAAAGAAAAGGCAATACCTTCCTGGACAGCTCTGAAAATATGAGCTCGGCTATGCAGATTCAAATCGATATTATGGAAGTGGGCACCAACATTCTTATTGTTCAACATCCGCTCCGCACCATTTCCAAAAGGCAAAATTCTTAATCCATTACTGCCCACCTTAATTGCTGAGGCCTCAGTATTCATAGTAACATATGCAAGTCCTGGTGCAATCACATCTCTAGTCCAGCGATTTAGAATACCGGTTCCATTGATACAAAGAAGCACTCCAATTCGTTTTTGTTCTTCCGAAAAATTAACATGCGCAAAGCTGTTGATACGCGATTGCTGATCAAAAGTCAGCTGATCTGAGACCCCATAAATTACGCCTGAAGTTCCCCCATTGGCAGCTACCTCGCCCGGTTTTAAAACATTTAGAGAAAGAGCATTATTGGGCTGATCCCCAGCTTTATATGTTACCGGAATATCCGATTTTAATGAAAGTTTAGCAGCAATTTCTCTGCTCAGTCGGCCATGATCTGAAAATACAGGCTGAATCTCAGGGAAAATATCTTCAGGAAAACCAAAATAGTTTAAGACTTCTTTCGAAAGCTCATTCCTAGTAAAATCCCAGAACACACCTTCAGAAAGTGAGGAAACGCTGATACTGACTTCTCCGCTGAGCTTCATCCCAATAAAATCTCCGGGAAGCATAACTTTGTGAATCTTTTCGAAAACCTCCGGCTCATTTTGTTTAACCCAGGCCAGCTTTGAAGCAGTAAAGTTTCCCGGCGAATTAAGCAAATCACTCAGACATTTTTGTTCACCAATCGCCTGAGATGCCTTGTTTCCAATCTCAACTGCTCTGCTGTCGCACCAGATGATCGAATTACGGAGTGGATTCTGCTGCTTATCGATCAATACCAATCCGTGCATTTGGTAAGCAATTCCAATTGCACCGATAGCCAATGGGTCGTACGATCCTAAAGAATTCGCCTTAATGATTGCCTGTTGAACATTTTCCCACCATATATCAGGAGATTGCTCTGCCCATCCGGGTTGTTCAGCAATGATTGCCGATTCAGTTTCAGGATATTGAACAGTACATAGGCATTTTTGATTTTGAGAATCAATAACCGATACTTTGATTGATGATGTGCCGAGGTCAATACCGAGGAGTAGCATGGTCGAAGTTCTGAATTTGAATGAAGATATAGATAATTTTGAAAAGAGAAAATGTTATCTGTTGTCTGTTATCTGTTGTCTGGCTAAGTAGAAGTCCGATACGGACAGTCTGTTAACAGATAACAGGCAACAGGCAACCCATCAGTTAAATCAGTTTCTGATACGTCCTCCACCATAAATCCGGCATCTCACCCAAATTGGCTGTCTGATAATCTTCATAGCGGCATGGCACCAGATGATGTCTTTCATTTTTGGATTTACCTGCAGGATAGGGTACCTGCATCCACCAGCGATCTGATTTTTTGCTTTTGACAAAGACCAGCTCATGAGTACCATCCTTGAGTCCGGCTCTATATATGATGTATTGTGATTTTGGCAATAAAGGGAATTCCTTCTTCCGGTTATAAAATCCATCTATAAAATACCAAATCATCTGAGCCAGTAACATTGCTGTCTGACCGTTCAAATCATAGCCGGGATTATATTCGTAGAAGCCAATTGAGGAAAGCTTATCATTCATTCCGGCATACCTTGCGATCTGGCAGGCATTCTCTCCGTAAAATCCATTGGGTGTAGCATTGGCATTGCCGGCAGCATCTGATGAACGAATCGCAGAAATATCAAAACTGATCATATTCGCATTTCGGATTACGGGCTCAGCAAGATTGATATTCCCCGAAAAATCACCGAGGCGATGTACATCAAAATATAGCTTATCCATCAGTTTAAGGCTTTCCTGATTAACATAGAAAGTCTGATATCCAATGTTACTGAAGTTGAAAAGGAAATTTGGTTCGTGTAAAAAGATTTTATTGAGATAAGAAATTGAAGTGGTCTCAATTGTGCCGTCGATATTATCATCAAGGTCGAAATGCGAATCTACCACCAGCAGGTCAACTTTCTGCTCCAGCTCTTCATAAGCCATAAACTGAGCATAAGTAAGATCCTGACCACCGCCTATAATCACCGGTAAAATGTTCTTTTTGATCAACTCAGCAACAAGCAATTTCAAAGCAACATACGTGTCTGAGACCTTATGCCCGGCGCGAATATTTCCTAGATCAACGATACGGGTAGTATAATTACCTTCATTCAGCTCATAAAACATTTGTCTGAAAGTGTCCGGAGCCAAGGCTGTACCTATATTGTTGATAGAATTCCGGTCTTCCATGACACCAATCAGGGCAATATCAAAAAGACCACTGTCAAGATCCGGAAAATTATCCTGGTAGGCCACAACTTTAGACCCCAGGTGACTGGTAAAAAAACCGCTTTCTGGGCTAATGGAATCGAAATCAACCGGACTAAGGAAATCGGATAAAGACATAATATTTGTTCCTGTAAATTAATTAACAGTTTTAAAATTGAACAGTCCCCGATTAATTTTGTTTTAAGCAAAATTGAAGAAGAATCAGATAATTGAGAACAGACTCAAGACAAATATCAGTTTATTCAGTTACTTTTGAAAGCATTTAAAAAAATTCATCCCGATGATTTTAGTTACCGGCGCTACCGGTTTTTTAGGTTCAGAATTAATCAGCCAATTGTTGCTCAGTGGAGAAAAAATCAGAGCAATCAAGCGGGATAAATCGCGGATACCCCAAATTTTAGTAGATAAAAAAGATATTGAGTGGTTTAGTGCAGACATCCTCGATTATTTTGCGCTGAGTGAGGCCATGGATGGGGTCAGTCGTGTATATCATTGTGCTGCGCTAATATCCTTCCACCATAAAGACAAAAAGGAGATGATGAAAGTGAATGTGGAAGGGACTGCGAATCTTTTGAATGTCTGTATGGAAAAAAATATTCGCCGTTTTTTACATGTCAGTTCAATTTCGGCGCTTGGTGATAGTAAAAAGGGAAATCTAATTACAGAAAAGAATCATTGGGAGTTTGGAGCTGGTCAGAGTTCCTATTCAATATCGAAATATAAAAGTGAGATGGAGGTTTTCAGAGCGGCAGCAGAAGGTTTGAATGCAGTCATAGTAAATCCATCCATCATTATCGGCAAAAATGCGGGTAAAGAAGGTAGCGGACAATTGTTTGAATCTATCCGAACCGGTCTTAATTATTTTCCGGATGGGAGTTGCGGCTATGTGGATGTTGCGGATGTTGCCAAAGCCATGATCCTTTTAATGGAAAGCAATATCTCTGATGAACGCTTCATTATCAATTCAGAAAATCTGACTTATAAAGAATTCTTTTCGAGCATTGCCCTAAAATTCGGGAAAAAACCTCCTGCGTTATCCTTAAAACCCTGGATGATGTATATGGCATGGTTAGGAAGTAGTGTAATTACATTATTGACAGGAAAACGTTTCGGTCTTAGTTTAGAAACTGTTCGCAGTGCATTTAAAAAACAAAAGTATTCGAATGAAAAAATCAAAACGGCATTAAATTTAAATTTTAAACCTGTTGATGAATCCATCGGCGAAATTTGCCTACATCTTAAAAATAGTTAATACCCTAATTCATAAAGCATTGAAGCAGTTTTATATCATAGATTTCGACAGTACATTTACCCAGGTAGAGGCATTAGATGAACTAGCCCGTATCTCATTAATGAATCACCCCGACCGGGAAAAGATCTATCAGAAAATTGAAGATCTGACGAATGCGGCGATGGAAGGAAAAATGTCGTTCCGTGAAAGCCTGACTGGACGAGTTCAGCTTCTGGAGGCTAACCGCGATCATCTAAAACAGTTAGTTAGTCTGCTGAAAAAGAAAGTTTCTTCATCTTTCTCCCGGAATAAAACATTCTTCAAAAAACATGCAGAGTCTGTTCTGATTGTTTCTGGTGGATTTAAAGAATTTATTACCCCTGTAGTACTTCCCTATCATATCCGTAAAGAAAACATTTATGCCAATCATTTTGTTTTCGATGAAAATGGGAAGATTTTAGGATATGACGAAAATAACCCGCTTTCCAATGAAGGAGGAAAGGTGAAACTGTTGAAAGAACTTGACCTCAAGGGTGATATTTATGGAATAGGCGATGGGCATTCCGATTTTCAGCTGAAGGAATTTGGGATGATCAAAAAATTCTATGCCTTCACCGAGAATATTGAACGTAAAACTGTTGCGGAAAAAGCTGATCACGTGACACCTAGTTTTGACGAGTTTCTGTATGTCAATAATTTACCAAGAGCCATTTCCTATCCTAAAAACAGGATTCTCTGTCTTGTAATTGGAGATGTGCCTGAACAGGCAATTCAGACCTTAAAAAGGGATGGATTTTCTATCCGCCATAAAAAAACTTTTGAAGAAAAATATGTACCTGATGTGGGTATGATGCTTCTGGCAAACGGTGAACACCTTGAAAGAGAACAACTGGAACGAGCGGTAAAGTTGAAGACGATTGGATATCTTGGAAACAGCGAACCTAAACTATCCCATGGTTTATGTACTGATATGGGTATTGTTATATTTGATGACCCTAAGAACAGCCCTAAGAATCCTGAATTTATTGCCAAAAGGATGATTAATTTTATTAACCATGGTCACACTTATGTGAGTGCAAACTTTCCAAATCTTCAGCTTCCCCGAATTTCAGGAGCACATCGTCTGATTCATATTCACAAAAATATGCCGGGTATCATGGCTCAGATCAATAAGGTTTTTGCTGATCATCATATCAATATTGTGGGTCAATACCTGATGACCAATCCAAGCATCGGCTACGTAATTACTGATGTAAGTGATGAGTATGATAAAAAAGTGTTGAAGGCTCTGAAACTAATCGAACATACTATTAAGTTCAGGATTCTGTATTAAGTGCTAGGCTGAAAGTTGAAAGCCTAAAGCTGAAAGCTCAAATAAAGAGATCAAAAAGCTGCTTACAATACGATTTTCAAACAAAAATCAGTAAATTACCTCCCTAATTTAAAATTAAATACTGTGTCTAATAAATTAAATATTTCCATTAAAAAAACAGCCCAGTCACGTTTGGCTGATATTGATTTCAATAATTTACCATTTGGAAAGACCTTTTCCGACCATATGTTCATTGCGGATTATAGTGATGGCGCATGGAAAGACTTCAGGATTGTGCCTTTCGGAGAAATCGGGGTTAGTCCGGCGATGTCTGCGCTGCATTACGGACAATCATTTTTTGAAGGTATTAAAGCATACAAACATGCTGATGGGAAAGTCTGCATCTTCCGCCCTGATAAAAATGCAGAACGTTTTAATCTATCTGCACAGCGTTTATGCATGCCTGAACTTCCGGTTGATATCTTTTTAGAAAGTCTTACAAGTCTGGTTGATCTAGACAGAGATTGGGTGCCTTCTAAGGCAAATCATAGCCTTTATATTAGGCCATTCATGTTTGCCACCGATCCTTTTTTAGGTGTAACACCCTCAGATACATATAAATACATTGTTTTAACCGGCCCTGTTGGCCCGTATTTTTCAAAAAATCTTAAAGTAAAAGTTGAAACCTTTTATTCAAGAGCATGCGATGGTGGTTTTGGTTTTGCGAAAGCTGCAGGAAATTACGGTGGGGCTATGCTACCGGCAATGAAAGCTACTCAGGAAGGTTTTGACCAGTTGATATGGACGGATTCAAAAGAACATGCCTATGTTGAAGAACTGGGAGCCGCCAATATTATGTTCATGATGGATGGAAAATTGATTACACCACTAACAAGAGATACCATTCTGAAAGGAGTAACCCGTGATACCGTTTTAACTTTGGCAAAAAATTGGAACATCGGGATCGAAGAACGCAGAATCTCAGTTAACGAGATAATCAAAGGAATTAAAGAAGGCCGCATTACTGATGCGTTTGGTGTTGGTACAGCCGCTACAATTGCTCATATCGCTGAAATCGGGTATGAAGGAGAACTCTATACACTCCCTGACCCGGCAAAACGCGTATTCTCAAACCGTGTACTTGATACGCTGAATGAATTAAGATATGGCCGCTCTGCTGATGAACACGGATGGAATTTTCCTGTAGACCGGGCTTAACCCGAAGTCAGACCGGGCTTGACCCGGTCCAGTCTAATTTCTATTCATTCTTCGAATATCGCGTTTCTTGAGCCTGTCATCACGTCTTTCCTCCCTGTTGTTGCGTTCAATCTCCATCTTCTTGAGCCTTGCTGCGATCTCATTCTGAGTTACAGTGTCAAAGCCGATGGTATTTAATAGCGCTTCGGCAAATCCTTTCCAGATCATATTAAAGAATGATGAACGATCTGGACGGGAATAAGAAAATGCCGCGACCCTAACTGGCTGACCCTTTATAGGATTATCGTCCTTTATTATCAGAATATTGGCAAAAATAGAGGCGATACCCTTTCGTTTTAAACGGCTAGAATTTTGAATTTTTTCTAAAAGCGTAATCTTCAAATCATTATAATAACAGGTCAAACTTCCTCTAACACCATTTATACTTCCTCTACCGTTGAAAATCATCTTATTAATATAACCTGATTTGACTTCAATCAATGATAATGGCTTGATTGCCGAATTGAACATTTCTGCATCAAGTTTCCCCAATTTTCCTGAATACTCGAATGCTCCGGCAGGGTCTGGCAAATTGAATTTCATTCTTACGTCCAGACGGCCACGTTCCATTAAGAGTGAAGTTAGCTTTACTTCACTGAATTTATTTTTAAGCAGGCTTAGCGAATCATTGCTGAGATGTAAAATGCTACCATTGATTCTTCCAAATGAAAGTGTTCCTTTGCGCCTTGAATCGGGACTATATTCTGAATAATTTAGATGTGAATCCTTTATCAGAATAGTATCGATGGTTGTATCGAGCTTAAATCGTCTTAAGGCCAATTGAGGAAAATTGAGACCTTTATCCCTGATGGAGTCGGGCTTTCCGCGATGCAAGAAAACCGATAAGTCGCCCTTTTTTAGTATTAATGAAGAAGCTATCAGCCTTCTATCACGGTTCAATAGCTTATAGTCAATATTATTTAATGCAATGTCCATAAAGTTTGCAGAATATCGGTCCTTCTGGAATTTAAACCTTCTGGAAAACTCCATCTCTGAGAATTTAGGCACAAGGCGAAATCCTTTTATGAGGGCATATCTCCCTGCAGTAGAGGCTTTAAACTCACTGAACTGAAGATTATAATTCTCGTCGGCAGTAACAGATTTATATCCAAGCAATTCTGCATAGATATCCTTGGTGTAATATAAACGGGAGCGGTCAAACTGTGATGCTGAGTCTATGAGCAGATCACTGACCTTGATGTACAAATCTTTCATTTCGGTTATTCTGCTACCTCCCTCTGCACTACGATCGATATATTTAAAATCTGCATTTTTTAAAATAATATTTCCGATTTTAACTGAGTTGAGATAAGGAGCAAGGTGCTGATAGGCAGTTCTCAGGTCTTCTTTAGGCGATGCTCTTGTAGTTCTGGTTTTAGAAAACACAACCTTCAAAGACGGCCGGTCAATTTCTATGGAACTCATTTCCAGTTTACCGGATGCGTATACTTTCCAAGGTTGTATCCTTTTTAAAATCAGTTCTGCAATTGTAAACTCATATAAATGCCTGGGTGCAATGCTGTCGAATTTCATCTTTTCATATACCATTGTATCCGGTATGAACCGGATATTCGACACATTCAACCTTCCGGTAACAAAATTCACTCGTATATTCTCAAATTCTATGCGGTACAAACCATCTGTTGACTTGTCAATAGCCTCTTTGATTCTTTGAGTTAAAATAGGTTTCCAGCGATAGTTCAGATATACTGCCGCAACTGTTATGAGAAGGACCAATATTATCAAAATTGAAAGGATCCATTTTCGGAGTAAAGTTTTATTACTAATTAGACCCATAGAATATTCAATTAAACGCTAAGTTAAGCTTATTCGTTAACGATATTGTAGATTATCTGTTATGTCAGTACAATTTAAAAATATTGAATGCGACACAAAAAGAATCTCTGCCAAATTGTCATTTTGAGGAAAAAATCTTACTTTCGTCTTTAATTTAACAAAGAATGTTTGATCGCCCAATAAACTTAAAAGATTCATCAGAATCAGTATTACATGATGAATCACGTCAGGGTGAAGCCTTAATATTAGAAAGCACCAAACAGCATACAGGACGAAAACTGTACATTGAAAGTTACGGTTGTGCTATGAATTTCTCAGACAGTGAGATTGTTGCATCGATCATGCTGGATATGGGCTTTGAAACAACGTCACAATATAAAGAAGCCGATGTCATTTTTATAAATACTTGCTCCATTCGTGATAATGCTGAACAAAGGGTAAGAAACCGCTTACGTGAATTTGGAGCAGCAAAAAACAAACGTCCGGGAATGACGATTGGTGTGCTTGGCTGTATGGCAGAGCGTTTAAAATCTAAATTCCTGGAAGAAGAGAAACTTGTTGACATTGTGATCGGGCCTGACTCTTATCGCGATCTGCCAAATCTGATTGCCAAATCAGATGATGGAGTTCGGGGAGTGAATGTTCTTCTTAGCAGAGAGGAAACCTATGCAGATATCAGTCCGGTGCGTTTGAACAGCAATGGCATCTCCGCTTTCGTTTCCATAATGCGTGGATGTGATAATATGTGCTCATTTTGTGTAGTACCTTTTACGCGGGGAAGAGAAAGAAGCAGAGATCCGCATTCAATTATGCAGGAAGTCCGGGAATTATTTGAAAACGGATACCGTGAAGTTACCCTACTAGGACAAAATGTTGATTCTTATAAATGGGGTGATGCCCTAAACTTTGCAGGACTCCTAGAGCTGGTTGCTCAAATTAATCCACAGTTGAGGGTACGTTTCTCCACCTCCCACCCAAAAGATATAACCGATGAGGTATTACAAACCATGAATAAGTATGTAAATATCTGTAATCATATTCATCTGCCTGTACAATCAGGAAACTCTAGGGTGCTCGAACTAATGAACCGTACCTATACACGGGAATGGTATATTGAGCGGATTGATACCATCAAAAAACTTATCCCGGATTGTGCGGTCTCAACAGATATTATTATCGGTTTTTGTACTGAAACTGAAAATGAGCATCACGATACGCTGAGGCTAATGGATTATGTACAATTCGATTTTGCATATATGTACACCTATTCCGAGCGCCCAGGGACACTTGCTGCCAAGCGTTTTGAGGATGACATCCCGGAAGCGGTAAAAACCCGAAGGTTTAATGAAATCCTGAAAAAGCAGCAGGAATGCTCTTTAAAACGATTACAGCAACATATTGGCAAAACACATAAAGTGCTGATTGATGGTCGCTCAAAAAAATCAGATATGGATTTTTCAGGTAAAAGCGAACACAATATCACCGTAGTTTTTCCGGTAAATGAAGCTTATAAACCAGGTGATTATGTTGATGTTAGAATAGAGCGCTGTACACCAGCCACTTTAATAGGAATAATAAAAGATTGATTGGAAAATGTCAAATTGATAAATCAAAAATTTTTATCAAGTAGTGTTAATTTAAAAAATAACGATTAATGAGTTGAAAATTTGTAGATCCGATTGCATCATCAAATTTCAAATCATCAAATTTTCAAATTAGAATAATGGATGTTCAGGACATAAAAAACAGATTTGGAATTATTGGTAATTCACCTTTTCTTAACCGGGCTATTGATATTGCCCGGCAGGTAGCACCTACGGATATTTCTGTGTTGATTACAGGTGAAAGCGGTAGTGGTAAAGAGGTTTTTTCGCATATTATTCATTCATTAAGTGCCCGCAAACATGGCCCTTTTATAGCCGTAAACTGTGGTGCGATACCTGAAGGAACTATTGATTCCGAATTATTTGGTCACGAAAAAGGATCATTTACCGGGGCCTATGATGCCCGAAAAGGATATTTTGAGGTAGTTGATGGCGGAACAATATTTTTAGATGAGGTTGCTGAACTGCCAATTGGTACGCAGGCTCGCTTGTTAAGGGTATTAGAAACAGGTGAATATATTCGTGTTGGTTCTTCCAAAGTTCAGAAAACAAATGTGCGGGTAATTGCCGCTACAAATAAAGATGTTTTTTATGCCGTTAGCGCCGGGAAGTTCAGAGAAGATCTTTATTACCGTTTGAATACGGTACCATTAAAAATTCCTGCATTAAGAGAGCGTAAGGAAGATATAAATTTATTATTCAGGAAGTTTATTGCCGATTTTACAGATAAATACAGAAGCCCTTCGGTACAACTTGATCAGAGTGCACAGCAGGTTTTAATGAATTACAGTTGGCCGGGAAACGTTCGTCAGCTTAAAAATATAGCAGAACAAATTGCTGTTCTTGAAAAAGACAGAAATCTATCGGCAGAACATCTACAGAATTATATTCCAACCGAGGCTGGAAGTACCCTTCCGATGCGTATTCCAAATCAGAATAAGGATGAGTTTTCAGAACGAGATATTCTTTATAAAGTGCTTTTCGATATGAAAAAGGATATGATGGAACTTAAAAAGCTGGTTGCCGAAATTATACAAAATGGAGGCAATACCTCAACTATTCAGTCAAACCAAAAGGTAATCAATCAGCTTTATCGAGATATTGAAATACCTGGAAGCAATAATCTAAGCCCAGACCCGCATCAATTGGTCATTCATCAACCTAATAATGATAAGTCATATGACATGATAGATGAAGCTGAAGAGGTGGAAGAATCATTATCATTAATTGATAAAGAATCTGACCTAATTAAGAAAGCACTCAAAAAGCATAAAGGGAAGCGGAAATTAGCTGCGCATGAACTTGGGATATCAGAACGTACTCTTTATCGTAAAATAAAGGAATTAGAACTCTAATCCTTTCCGAAATATGCAAAAGATACTTTCAATTTTCAGAAACTCCCTAATTCTTGCCTTTGTGCTAATCAGTCAATCCTGCGGAACTTATTCCTTCTCAGGTGCATCAATTCCCCCTGAAATGAAAACAGTCTCAGTACAGTTTTTTGAGAATACTTCGGCTTTGGTGGTGCCTTATCTTAGTCAGCAATTTACAGAAGGTTTAAAAGACAGGATTAGAAATCAATCTAGATTAAGCATTGTTAGAACCGAGTCAGATGCTAATTTTGAAGGACGGATTACTGACTACACCATCAGGCCGGTTGCTATCCAAGGAAATGCGCGAGCTGGTTTGGACAGGGTTACGGTAACTGTAAGTGTAAAGTACAGCAATGTCCTGAAACCTGAATTAAATTTTGAACAATCATTTCAGGCCTTTCAGGAATTCAGTCTAAACCAGGGTCCCATACAAACTCAGGAACAAAAATTATTAGCACTAATCATTCGTCAGCTCACGGAGGATATTTTTAATAAGGCTTTTGCCAATTGGTAATAAATATTTAGCTTTCAAAAAACTGATTATAAAGTGAAACAGACAAATCAACAGGAGTCATTTATCAAATTGTTTGCAAATTACATTGCAGATCCTTCTGTAATAGATGCCGGGGATGCAAAAATATTAGAGAAGGCCTTGGAAAAGTTTCCCTATTGCCAAGTTTTAAATCTCTTTTATTCACGTTCTTTGTCACTTTCAGGTTCAGAAGACCTCAAAAAACAATTGAATAAGTCGGCCTTGTCAATTCCTGAAAGAAAAATTCTTTATACTATTCTAAAAGAACCTGAAAAATTAAAAGAACCTGAAAAATTAAAATACATTGAATCTGTACTATTTGGAGAACAGAATCCGGATGATGAAGGGATATTAGCTATTGAAAACATAGGTGATTTTACTGAAGAAATATTGAAGGAAAATGAAGTAGAAGCTATTTCAGAAATTAATTCAACCGAAAACACTAATAAAATAATTGAAGAAGAGGCATGGTCTGCTAAAATAGAAACTACACCCGAAAGTGATATTACAGCAGAGCCTGATACCGAGGAACAATCTATTGAGCAAAATGCTTGGGATGATACAATTGTAAATGCTCCCGAAAACGAGTTGGAAACAGAACCTGAGATCGAAAAACAAACCATCGATGAGAAAATCTCTTCAGAAATAGCAGAAGAAAAATTTAATGAAGAGATTTCGTTAGCAGCAGAAACCATACTGGAATCCTCTTCCGGTACTGAAACAGGCAAGGAAATATCCAGATACGATGACGATAAAATGCCCTATTCATTTTTATGGTGGTTGCATAAAACCCGGGTGGAGAATGCTGAAAACTATCAGCCTTATGCTGATTTAAAGTTGGATATAAATCAGAATATTAAGAAAAGTTCTGTCGACCAGTTGAGTAGTCAAATTATCGAGAATATATTCCACTTACAATCACCATTGGAGCAGGTTGAAAATGCACCAAGAACAGTTCCATTTCAGGTTAAACGTAAGGAAGATTCTATTTTAGAGAAGTTTATCAAAGAAGAGCCTCAGATAAGGCCTCCTGATTCTCAAAAATTGGATACCGAGAACAAAGCAAGGAAAAGTGCGGAAGACCCGAACGATCTAGTTTCAGAAACATTGGCACAAATCTATGCTGATCAGATGTTATATGAAAAAGCCATTGCCACTTACAAAAAATTAAGTTTGAAATTTCCGGAAAAAAGAACGTACTTTGCCGACCAAATTCGTGAATTAGAAAAGAAAGTAAATTAATAGTTATGTTATATACAGTTATTATTCTGGCAATCATTGTGTGTGTTTTGTTAGTATTGATCATTTTGATCCAAAATCCTAAGGGGGGCGGTTTATCCTCCGGATTTGCAGGATCGAATAATATTATGGGCGTTCAGCGCACAGGCGATTTTTTGGAAAAAGGTACATGGGTTCTAGCAATTTCATTGATGGTTTTGGCCTTAATGGTTAATGTTGTGGTTCCACGTGGTGGAGTAGTTGATCAGGAAAAGAATGATATTCAAAACCAGATCAATAAACCTGCTGCACCGGTTGCTGCGCCTTCAGGTCTTTCTTTACCAGTAGACAGCACTAAAAAATAAAAAAGCATTTTAAAAAATTAGCCACCTGAACGGTGGCTTTTTTATTGAATCAGGCAGACATTTTACTGACAGCTTGACACCGATATTTTGACAAGGAAGTGGGTTAGATTATCAAATAATGAAATTTTGACAAGAATTGTATCGCTATGCTATTTGGCATAATTCGTGTCAATAAAATAATACAAACATTCAATTAAATTAATTTATTATATCAATATGGCATTAAATATCAAACCTAGCGCAGACCGGGTAGTTATAGAAGCTGCAGCGGCTGAAGAAAAAACGGCTTCCGGACTTTACATCCCTGATACTGCAAAAGAGAAACCTCAAAAAGGTACCGTTGTAGCTGTTGGACCGGGCAAATATGCAGAACAAACCGGCAATTTAATCCCTATGGCTTATAAAGTAGGCGATGTTGTATTATACGGTAAGTATGCCGGAACAGAGATCTCTCATGAAGGCAAAGAATATCTTATCATGCGTGAATCTGATATTTTTGCAACACTATAAGAGATATGAGACATCAGATATGAAAATATCTGTATCAGAATAAAGTCTTGCTTAAAATCATAATTTTTTTTAATAAATCAGAGTTTAGATACTGGCCTAAGTCTAACATCTAAAATCTCACATCTAAAATCTCTAAAAAAATGTCAAAACAAGTTAAATACAATGTTGAAGCGCGCGATGCTCTGAAAAGAGGCGTGGATATCCTTGCCAATGCAGTAAAAGTAACTCTTGGACCAAAAGGACGTAACGTAATTATCGATAAGAAATTTGGTTCACCGGCAATCACTAAAGATGGTGTTACAGTTGCCAAAGAAATTGAATTAAAAGACCCTCTTGAAAATATGGGTGCACAGATGGTAAAAGAAGTTGCCTCTAAAACAGCTGATCAGGCTGGAGACGGTACAACTACTGCAACAGTTTTAGCGCAGGCAATTGTAACTGCCGGAATTAAAAACGTTGCTGCCGGTGCAAATCCAATGGATCTTAAACGCGGTATTGACAAAGCAGTAGCAGTTGTTGTTGCTGATTTAAAAAAACAATCACAGTCTGTTGGCGAAGACAACAAAAAAATTAAGCAAGTTGCTTCAATTTCAGCTAATAATGATGAGGTTATTGGAACTCTTATCGCTGATGCAATGGCGAAAGTTGGAAAAGATGGTGTAATTACTGTTGAAGAAGCAAAAGGTACAGAAACTGAAATGAAAACAGTTGAAGGTATGCAATTCGACCGTGGATACTTATCTCCATACTTCGTAACCAATGCTGATAAAATGGAAGTTGAACTGGAAAATCCTTACATCCTGATCTACGACAAGAAGATTTCTTCAATGAAAGAATTACTTCCTGTTCTTGAAAAACAAGTTCAAACCGGAAAACCATTGTTAATCATAGCTGAAGATCTTGACGGTGAAGCATTAGCTACTTTAGTAGTTAATAAGATCCGTGGCTCATTGAAAGTAGCTGCCGTTAAAGCTCCGGGATTTGGTGATCGTCGTAAAGCAATGCTTGAAGATATTGCAATCCTGACAGGTGGTACAGTTATTTCTGAAGAAAGAGGTTATAAATTAGAGAATGCTGACCTTACTTACTTAGGTCAAGCAGAAAAAGTCGTTGTAGATAAAGATAACACAATCGTTATTAACGGAGCTGGTAAAACTGCTGATATTAAAGCACGTGTAAGCCAGATTAAATCTCAGGTTGAAACAACTACATCTGATTATGATAAAGAAAAATTACAGGAACGCTTAGCGAAACTTTCAGGTGGTGTTGCTGTACTTTATGTTGGTGCAGCTACCGAAGTTGAAATGAAAGAGAAAAAAGACAGAGTTGACGATGCATTACATGCAACGCGTGCTGCTGTTGAAGAAGGAATTGTTGCTGGTGGCGGTGTTGCTTTCATCCGTGCTGTTGATGCTTTAAAAGATCTTAAAGGATCAAATGAAGATGAGAACACTGGTATTGCAATCATCAGACGTGCAATTGAAGAACCATTACGTCAAATCTGCCAAAACGCAGGTATTGAGGGTTCTATCGTAGTTCAAAAAGTTAAAGAAGGTAAAGCTGATTTCGGATACAATGCCCGTACTGATGTTTACGAAAACCTAATTGGTGCCGGTGTTATCGATCCAACTAAAGTTGGTCGTATTGCATTGGAAAATGCAGCTTCAATTGCAGCAATGCTCTTAACAACTGAAGTTGTATTAGCTGATGAGCCTGAAGAAGATAAAGGTGGTCATATGCCTCCAATGGGTGGTGGCGGTATGGGTGGAATGATGTAATATTATTCTCCCTTAATATAAAAAGGCCCTGGATTAAATCTGGGGCCTTTTTATGTTTATTGATACCTGATTATGAGGTTTGGAAGTTAGAGAGTTGCTGTTGGCAGTTACCTGTTGGCAGTTATCAGGAATTTATTGGTTCATTGTAGGAGTGTAATTCATAGTCTGAATATTTAATTCTCAACTCTCCATGACTAGTGTCCGATAAAGATTTTATATTTCGACCCCGAAGGTGGTCGTATATTTATAGAGGATCAGATTTCGCTGAAAA
>Ga0209702_10003274_pt1 | contig 25883 bp, 32 predicted proteins | sample FRY01_FD_187210 | JGI IMG/M metagenome (GOLD analysis project Ga0209702, IMG submission 187210) | Freshwater microbial communities from Lake Fryxell liftoff mats and glacier meltwater in Antarctica - FRY-01 (SPAdes) (version 2) | ecosystem: Environmental > Aquatic > Freshwater > Ice > Glacier... | reverse complement strand
TTATTTACCCAAATAACCAAGTTTGTTAAATCTACTAAGTTAGCTCCTCCATCCTTTTCAAAAATTCAAAATCAAGTGGTGTTATACCATTTTCATCGTTGGTTTTATTTTTATGGTCATCTTGTTGTAGGCACCCGACCAATTTGGATGATGTTTCAACGACTCAGCTACGAATGGTAACCCGGATAAGGAATGCGACTGCTTCACTAAAGTTTTTTAGTGAAAATGATTTCACTAAAAAGTTACCGTCAAATGTCCATCCTTTGAAGGATTTGAGATTTTCATTTATTTCAGACTCGCTGAATTTAATGCTTTTTTGTTTTAAATCAGCATAATTTTATGAATGTAAATCACAATCAGAGATGAAAACGTATCAATTTTCACGATTTTTAATTTTCCCCTCGCTTTATCTAGTTGTTTTTCTATTCACTCTCAAAGGAATATTGATTTGTTTAAATACTTCCTCTATTTTATAATTATTTCTAATCACTTAAATAGCTTTATATTAAAATATTTTTGACCTATTTGTCCTGAGTTTTTAAATTTAAAATCTACAATCTTTTGGTTTTGAGGCAATAATCTATCCAAAAAAAAAGGAGGTAGCAGTTTACCTACTTGATTCAATTTTTTTTTTGATTCCAAAATCTGTAAATAGATTGATGTATCTTGCTTGCACTACTTTTTCTTTATTTACATACCAATTTAAGATTTTTGACAAGATTTATAAAGCCATCAACGCATCTTTGTTCTTGAGGTGACGAATTTTTCCATCAAATTAATTTTTGATACTAACCGCGCAAGTTAACGAATCATGTTCAAAACTAGTGCGTAGGATTAATGAATGAAAAAAAGATATTACCCTAAAAATCATTTTTTTATACTTTATGTTGGTGGCTCTCGAAGTATCATTGCCGTTATTTTTTGTAAGCTAGAGATTACCTAAATTTCACAGAATTAGCCGATGTATTTAAAGCAATTACTGAAACTGGAAAGCTGAAAACAGATTTCGTTTGTCAAAGTAAGGTATTGAAATAAAATATTTTGATTAGTTCAAAGATGGGTTTTATAAAACGCTATTTTTTATGTTTAAGATTAATTAGCTATTTTTCGTAAATTGTAGAATTATTATAAAGTAAATAAAATGGAAAAATTAGAAGTTCTTATTCCTACCGATTTCTCAGTTCACGCTGATTTTGGGTATATTTTGGTTGAAAAAATCAGAAATTCTTTCTTTGAACGGAATTTAAGAATTGTTCCGCTTTCAATCTTTTCACATATAAGGAATTATTGGAATAGCAGTTTTACTTGGCCTTATTGGCGTATTCTCAATTATAAAGGTTAAAATGTGTGATATTTTAGTAAGTCAACTTTTTTCTTCATTTCGGGGATTATCATATTGTTTACAATTGTCGGAACTTTCTTCTATGGAATTGTTAAAGATACTCTTCCTCTTTGATACTAATTTTTTCAAATTTATCTGTCATCTGAACAACCATTTTTAGCGGAATGTAACCTGTGTGACAATTAGAAAGATTCAATTTATTCAATTTTGCAAAAAAAATAGGTTTATGGAAATTTTAGGATATTTAGCCTCCATTTTAATAGGAATTTCACTTGGATTAATAGGTGGCGGAGGTTCTATCTTAACGGTTCCAGTTTTGGTTTACTTGTTTAAAGTTGAACCAATGTTGGCCACAGCTTATTCACTTTTCATAGTTGGCGCTAGTAGTTTAGTTGGTGCTTATCCAAAATATAAGCAAGGAATGATAAATCTTAAAACAGCCTTAGTTTTTGGTATTCCTTCAATAATAGTTGTTTTTGCAACGAGAAAGTTTATCGTTCCAGCAATTCCAGCTGAGATTTTTTCGTTAGGAAGTCTAGTCGTGACAAAATCAATTTTGATGATGATTTTATTTGCTATTTTGATGGTCGCAGCCTCTATTTCAATGATTAGAGAAAAGAAATTAAAAATTAAGGAGAAGGAGGAAGAGCAAGTTTTTAATTATCCATTGATTATTGTTGAAGGTTCAGTAGTGGGTGTTTTAACTGGGTTAGTTGGAGCAGGGGGTGGATTTTTGATTATTCCAGCTTTGGTTATGTTAAGTAAACTACCGATGAAAATGGCAGTTGGTACGTCTTTATTAATCATCGCTGCAAAGTCACTAATTGGTTTTACGGGCGACTTGTCCATCAATGCCGACAAAATGGATTGGTCTTTATTGGGAATAGTCACTGGATTAGCAATTGGCGGGATATTTATCGGAAATTGGTTTTCTAAATCAATAGACGGTGATAAATTGAAAAAAGGATTTGGATGGTTTGTGCTGGTGATGGGAATTTACATTATCGTAAATGAATTATTTCTTAAAATGGGTGGAGTTCACTAAAAAAAAATCGCTTCTAATCAACTGAATAAATAAAATAAAAAATTAAATCAATAATCACAGATTTAAGAACCAATGAAGAATAGAGTGATGGACATTCTTCTTTTTAAGTTAATCATCCTCTAGATTTGTTTGAACCAAAGTTGAAGAGTTAAAGCAATATGACAAATTAATTATTGTGTACAGAAACAACGTAGCGGCTAGAAATACAAAAATGAAATTTGAATCTCGAGATGTAAAAAATAGTGAAAACCAAAGTGTTTGGCAAAACTTTAAATGCTACTTTATAGAATTTTTTCTCCCAATTTCTAAAAATGCAACTCAGTGAAGGGTTGCATTTTTTTGTATCAAAGTAGTCCTTTGCAATCCTTTGTTAAAAAGAGTCATTTAGAATAAAAGAAATGCACTAATTCTAAGTTTGAATTATCCCAACATTGTATCTTTTTTCAATCGGTGCGTGATTCGCCATTTCGATTCCCATGGAAATAATTTTACGGGTATCAGCTGGGTCAATAATTGCATCAATCCAGAGACGACTAGCTGCGTAATAGGGTGAGATTTGTTCGTCATAACGATTTTTAATGTTGTCGAATAATTCTTTTTCACGCTCTGGAGTAATTTCTTCTCCTTTATTTTTTAAAGTTGCAACTTCAATTTGAAGCAATGTTTTCGCTGCTGCGGCACCACTCATTACAGCGATTTCAGCCGTCGGCCAACCAACAATTAAGCGAGGATCAAATGCTTTTCCACACATCGCATAATTTCCAGCTCCATAAGAATTTCCCATTACAATTGAGAATTTTGGAACAACTGAATTTGCCATTGCATTCACCATTTTTGCGCCGTCTTTGATAATTCCGCCATGCTCACTTTTTGAACCAACCATAAAGCCTGAAACATCATGTAAGAAAATTAAAGGGATGTTTTTTTGATTGCAATTCATAATAAATCGTGCTGCCTTATCTGCTGAATCTGAATAAATTACACCTCCAAATTGCATTTCGCCTTTCGCATTTTTTGCAATTTCACGATTGTTAACAACAATACCAACACTCCAACCATCCACACGTGCATAGGCCGTGATGATTGATTTTCCGTAAGTTGCTTTGTATTCTGTATATTCGGAATTGTCAACTAAACATTTCAAAATTTCTTTTGTGTTATAGGGTTTTGATCTATCCGAAGGCATGATTCCATAAACATTCTTTATATTCACTTGCGGTTCTTCAGCTTGAATTCTATCAAAACCTGCATTTTCTTTTTGACCAATTCTGCTTATTAAATCGCGAATCGTTTTCAAGCATTCTTGGTCGTTTTCAACTTTATAATCACATACACCTGAAATTTCTGTTTGTGTAGTTGCACCTCCAAGTGTTTCATTGTCAATGCTTTCTCCAATTGCTGATTTAACTAAATAAGAACCAGCCAAAAAAATTGTGCCAGTGCCATTTACAATTAATGATTCGTCAGACATGATAGGTAAATAAGCTCCACCAGCCACACAGCTTCCCATTACCGCAGCAATTTGAACAATTCCCATTGCACTCATTTGCGCATTATTTCTAAAAATACGTCCGAAGTTTTCTTTATCTGGAAAAATTTCTTCCTGCATTGGTAAATAAACGCCTGCAGAATCTACTAGGTAAATAATCGGTAATTTATTTTCCATTGCAATTTCTTGCGCTCTTAAATTTTTCTTCCCTGTTATTGGAAACCAAGCTCCAGCCTTGACTGTGGCATCATTAGCAACAACAATACATTGTTTGCCTTTGATAAATCCAATCACAACCACCACTCCTCCCGAAGGACAACCGCCGTGTTCTTTATACATGCCAAAACCAGCTAAAGCTCCGACTTCAACTTGTTCTGCATTTGGATCGAGCAACAACTCAATACGTTCACGAGCAGTGAGTTTGCCGTTTGCGTGTAATTTTTCAATTCGTTTTTTTCCACCACCTTCATATATTTTTGAAAGTTGTTGTTCCAAAGCGCTAATTTTTAAACGCATTTGGTCATCGTTGAAATTAAACTCTAATTCTTTTGGAGAAATTGCCATGTTTTTGATTTGGGACTCAAATATAACAAAAGGAACTTGGTTGAAAGTCCAAAATTCGACTTGAAATGCTACATTTGTTTAACAAATTTTAAAGTTTATTGAAATGGCGTTGCATTGGAAGATATTGATTGGAATGGGTCTAGGTGTAATTTGGGCTTTAGTGTCTGGTTATATGGGGTTCAACGAATTCACAATAGACTGGATAGATCCATTTGGTAAAATTTTTATTAATTGCCTGAAATTCATTGCGATTCCATTAGTCTTATTCTCAATTGTAAGTGGTGTTTCTAGTCTCGGAGACTTAACACAATTGGGTAGAATTGGAGCTAAGACTTTTGGTTTGTATTTAGTTACGACCGTTTTATCTGTTTCTATTGGTCTTATTTTAGTGAATCTTTTTCATCCTGGAAAAAATGCTGATTCGCAAAAAAATAGATTGCGTTATGAGGTTTGGGCTCAGAGTCAAGGAATTGAGGTAAAAGATGGTAGAAATACCCTAATGAATGCCGATTCAAGTATGAAAGCAGAAATTTTAGCCGAATTAAAATTAGAGCAAGGTACATCTGAATATCAAACATTGGAATCAAAAAAAGCGCAAGCTAGTGCTGCTGAACCTGGGCCCTTGCAACCACTAATAGATATTGTTCCAGAGAATTTGGTTTTGTCTTTGACCGATAGCCGATTAATGTTACAAGTTATTTTCTTCGCTTTATTTTTCGGTATTTCTTTGTCGTTATTACCCAAAGAAATAGTTGGAACAGTCGCTTCTTTTTTTGTTGGAATGAATGAGATTTTTATTAAAATGGTGAATATAGTCATGCAAGGTGCACCATTTTTCGTTTTTTGTTTAATGGCAGGTGTTTTGGCGAAAATAGCGGATACGCCACAAGAAATCTTTGAAATGTTCAAAAGTCTCAGTTTCTATGCAGTAACTGTTTTGTTAGGACTATCTATTTTATTATTCGGGTTTTATCCACTTTTATTGAAAATTTTTAGGGTTCCAATTTCATACATTACTTTTTTTAAAGAAATGAGTCCAGCTCAATTTTTAGCATTTTCAACAAGTTCAAGTGCTGCAACCTTGCCTGTCACTATAAAATGTGTAGAAGATGGATTAAAGGTTCCTAAAAAAGTATCTGATTTCGTTTTGCCAATTGGAGCAACTGTCAATATGGATGGAACTTCTTTATACCAAGCGGTTGCAGTAATATTTTTAGCGCAATATCATGCTGTTGATTTATCAATCGCGCAACAATTAGGAATTGTAGCAACGACCACATTAGCATCTATTGGAGCTGCTGCCGTTCCGAGTGCGGGTTTAATTATGTTAATGTTTGTGCTAACTTCGGTAGGCTTAAATCCTATGTGGATAATTATTATTTATCCAATTGATAGAATTTTGGATATGTGTCGAACTGTTATAAACATCACAAGTGATTCGACTGTAGCGGCTATTATTGCAAAAACGGAGGAAGGTAAATGACAGGAAGTGAACAATTTAAGTTTTTATAATCAATCATTTATGCACGTTCTCATAACAAATAAGCACTTTAAATCTCTTTGAAGTGCTCTTTTAAATTTGTTATTCTTAATTAATAACATAATAGGCTAAAAGTAAAATATCAACAGAAATTGTCACAACCGTGGAAATCATTATCCATTTCATAGGATAAACAGCTAATAAAAAACTCATTGTCACCATTGTGGGGATTAAGATTGCAACTAGAGCCAAAGTACTTTCAATTGCTCCCATTCCAACAGTGATACCACCTAAACAGCCCACTAATAATAATATAACTGCAATCCATCCAAAGCGGTTGAATTCTAAGTCATCTGTAAAATTTGTCGTTTCCATAATCTATTTTTTTAAGGTTAAGCAAATTTCTCTCTTTTCCAGAAGACAGTAAATGACATTACAAGGTAAATTTAATTGACTTTTTTTCTATTTTATTCCTGATAATTATCAGTTTTATTATTTTAAAAAATTATTAAATTCTACGTTTTATTAAACTAAAAGGTAGGTTCGTAAACTCAAATGTGCTTTTCACAAGCTGAAACGGTTCTTTCACAAAGTGGATTAAAAAGTTTTGGAGAAAGAGTATACATTTACACAAAATCTGTAAGCATGCAAAAAATAGTATTTATAAGTCTTCTGTTTCTAAGTTTGAATTTATTAGTTCAAACTAAAATCACATTTAGAGATTCCAAACAGCATGTCATCACGGGTGAACTAATTGGTTCCAATTTATCTTATCATCTTTTTGAATCTAAAAAAATTACCCAAAAAACTAAATTTTTTTTATCAGAACTAAAAGGTGAATATTCGTTAACTGATTACAAAACTTGGCAAACAGGTGATTTTGTAGGAAGATTAGACGAAATGAAGATTTATAAATTTACAATTAATCAACTCGATCAAAACCCGCAAATAAGAGAAGTGACAGACGATGACGAAAAAGTGATTGGTTTTTCACACAGTTTAAATGCCTAAGGAAGAATCTCCATTAATGAATGACCTATTTAACATATACAAATCAACGCCAGTATCATCACCAACTTACCGCTACATTTATATTAAAACGACCAAATAGAACCATTATCTTTTTTAGCTGAGAAAGTTAAAATTGCCAGAAACTAGTGAGGAGTAACTTCACTAAAAGAAGCTTATTGTGAGAGAATAAGTAAGTTATAGTTTTTCATAAGTTTTAGAGAAGAATCCGTTTCATTTAGTTGAAACGGATTTTTTTAATCTATAATCTATATTCTAAAAGTTTAAATTTTATTTTTTTGAAATAATTAAGATTTTGGAAATAGAAGATTAAAATTCACACCTTCATTTTACATCAAAAGCTTTATCTAAATAGTTGTAAATTTTCTCAATCATAAAAGCGAAAAGCATCCAAGCTGGTAGATATTCTAATTGGATATAACCCGAAACGTTGTAGCCGTGCTTATATTCCCAAGGACAACTTCCTGTTAATTGATCCAAAATAAATCCTGAAATATATTCAACAGTAAATATTACTACCGCAGCAAGAAATAGTCTGAGTAACAAAGGGTATTTTGAAAGAAATCCTAAAACAACAGGTGCTAAAAATGAAATGAGTCCATAAATAGGAAACATCCAAATGTAGGAAAAGCCTAAAAGTCGCCAGTTGATTGGTTCGTGGTTTAAAATATTTTCCACAACTGAACTAATTGCAGTAAAGAAAATTTCTGTGGTGATTCCAACACACGCAAATGCGAAAAAGAGCATCCATTTTTTCATGATTCTATTTTTTGGCGATAAAAAACAATTCAGTTCCACTTCTCGGAGCAATCGAATTATAGCACGTTTCCATACTAGTTAATCGAAAACAACTTGAAAAATAAGTCAAATATTCTTCTTTATTCCCTCCGAAAGGTGGACCACCTATAAAGTCACGGTTAAAAAGCAGTCCTACAAATTTCCCAGTTGGGGCTAATAATTCACCTACTTTTTGGACATACGCTTTTCGTAACTTTGGATCAATTGCACAAAACATCGTTTGTTCAATAATTAAGTCAAAAGTTTGGTTTAACTCAAATAAATTTCCTTGAATTAAGTTTGAGTTAGGGAATTCTGGAACTCTATTTTTAAAATTTTCAAGTGGCGATTCGGCTAAATCAATTACGAATACATTTTTGAAACCATTTTTAAATAAATATTCAGCTTCATACGCATTTCCACAACCTGGAATTAATATATTTAAGTTTTTGTCTGTTAGTTGATTAATGTAATTAACGATTGGGTCAGATGCAATTCCTAAATCCCAACCTACTTGGTTATTTTCGTATCGATTTTGCCAGTAATTTGCGTCTAAATAAGTGCTCACTAGGTATCTTTAAGTTGATGTTTGGTATGAAGAAATAGTTTTTTGCGCTGATTTATTTCACCTAAAAAGTAAGTTTTACGTTCTTTTGCAATAAATCTTTTCTTGTAAAATCCAAACGTGAAAACATTTAATAATTTGTTTCCAAAATGAATTATTGGCAAGTAATCACAATCGATTCGTCCTAATTTATTGAATTCTTCATTCATTTCTTCGCTCAAATCCAAACGAAGAACTTCAATTCTAACTTCTTCCGAACGTTCATCAAATTGTTTCAAATGGCCGTCTTCAAAATTCTTGATTTTCATTAATCGATTCGCTTGAAATTCAATATCAGTAAATGCTTTAAATAATTCGTTAATGGTCATTTGAGTAGGTAAATTGTTGGTTGATTTAAATTTAGTTGTATGTTAAACTTCCAATTTAAATTCTGAAGTTTTATGAAAAGTTATATCTGGATAATCTTTTTCTGCCATTTGCAATAAGAAAGTCGTTTCTGCAAGGAAGACCAAATTATCGTCTTTATCTAATGCTAAATAGTTCGATTTTGCACGTTTGAACGCTTCCAATTGTTCTTGGTTATCTGTTGTAATCCAACAAGCTTTAAAGTAATTTCTCGGAACGAAACGACAATTTGCACCATATTCATTAATCAATCGGTGGCTAATTACCTCAAATTGAAGTTGACCAACGGTACCAACAATTTTTCTATTTCCAGGTTGCTGTATAAACAATTGCGCCACTCCTTCATCAATTAACTGACGAATTCCTTTTTCCAATTGTTTTGTTTTCATTGGATCTAAGTTTTCTAATTCTTGAAAAATTTCTGGGGAGAAACTTGGAATTCCTTTGTACATCATCACTTCGCCTTCCGTCATGGTATCGCCAATTTTGAAATTCCCAGTATCATATAATCCGACAACATCGCCTGGGAAAGCTTCATCGATTACGCTTTTATCTTGTGCCATGAACGAAGTTGGGTTTGGGAACTTCATTTTTTTATTGTTACGAACGTGGTAATAAAACGTATTGCGTTCAAATTTACCTGAAACAACGCGTAAAAAAGCAATTCTATCCCTATGTTTAGGATCTAAATTGGCGTGAATTTTAAAAACAAACCCACTAAATTTATCATCATTTGGTTCTACTCGTCTTTTGTCCGAATCTCTTCCACGCGGCGATGGTGAAATCTCACAGAATGTATTAAGTAATTCGCGGACACCAAAGTTATTGACAGCTGAACCGAAAAATACAGGTGCAACGTTGCCTGCTAAATAATTTTCACGGTCAAATGGATTGTAAACACCATCAATTATTTCCATTTCTTCCCTTAATTCTTCTGCAGGTTTCTCGCCTACAATTTCATCTAACGCTTTGTCGTAAATATCTGTAATAGAAACAACGTCGGAGGAAATTTTTGTTTTATTAGCTGAAAATAAATTCAAGCCTTTTTGGTAAATATTATAAACGCCTTGAAAGCGATCTCCCATTCCAATCGGCCACGTTAACGGGCGTACGTGAATGTCAAGCGTTTTCTCTAATTCGTCTAATAGTTCAAATGGATCTTTGCCGTCACGGTCCATTTTATTTATGAAAATAATCACAGGCGTTTTCCGCATTCGGCACACCTCCATTAATTTTTTCGTTTGCTCTTCTACACCGTTTGCGCAGTCGATTACCAAAATCACACTGTCCACAGCAGTCAACGTTCGGAACGTATCTTCAGCGAAATCTTTGTGACCAGGAGTGTCTAAAATATTGATTTGCTTTCCGTTGTATTCAAAAGCCATTACGGAAGTTGCAACAGAAATCCCTCTTTGTTTTTCAATTTCCATGAAATCCGAAGTGGCTGTTTTTTTAATTTTATTGTTTTTTACAGCACCAGCAGTTTGAATCGCACCACCAAAAAGTAGTAATTTTTCAGTCAAGGTAGTTTTTCCAGCATCGGGGTGAGAAATAATCCCGAAGGTGCGGCGTTTTTCAATTGCTTCTTGGTTTTTCATGGTAAAATTGGTTTCAATAAAAAAGACCGCTTGATGCGGTCCTATTTCTGTAAAAGTAGTCTAAAATTATTAGAAAATCTCAGCTGTGGTAAAATGGAATTCACCTTCGATTTGAGCATTTTCATCGGAATCTGAACCGTGAACCGCATTTTTAGCTTTGCTTTCTGCATAAGCTTTACGAATTGTTCCTTCCGCTGCATCAGCTGGATCTGTAGAACCAATTAGAGCTCTGAAATCTGCAACAGCATTGTCTTTTTCCAAGATTGCTGCAATGATTGGTCCAGAAGTCATATATTCAACTAATTCTCCGTAAAAAGGACGCTCAGCATGAACTTCATAGAATTTTTTTGCTTGATCTTCGCTCAAAAGAGTATATTTCATTGCTTTAATAGTAAATCCTGCATCTGTGATCATTTGTAGGATATTTCCGATGTTACCACTTTCGATTGCATCCGGTTTCAACATTGTAAATGTGCGATTTGTTGCCATGTGTTCTTTAAAATTTGGATGCAAAGGTAGTGATTTAAAAATGTTTTTCAGTCAATAGGAATGGCAATAAAATGCAAAAAATTAAAAATTGGACTTACTTTTTATATCTTTGAAATGAATTCACATCATGCAAGAACCTGTCACGCTCGCAATAATTACGTTGGTCTTATTTGTCGCTTCAATTGCTGCTTTTCTAGTGGCGATTTCAAAAAAGAACATGATCCTATTCTACCTTGCACTCCTACTTTTTTTTGCTAGCACTGGAATTGGTCTATTTGCAGGATTTAAATTCGTTGGGAAATCTTACGGTAAAATAAGCAGAATGGTAAATATGCGAACTGGGAAAGAAATATACGCATCACTTTTTGACGGAAATCCAGCCAAATGCACACAGGTTTTAGAAGCGCTAGATCAAGTTTTACCGAAAATAGATGTTGCTATTTATTTGCATTTTAAAACCTGTTCAAAAGAAATTGAGCGCATTTTAGCCCAACATAATTATAAGCAGGAATTAATTTCAATTAAACAAATAGACAAAATTGACAGAGATGGATTAGAATGGTTCAAACCTGAAAATCTTGGTGATTCCCTTTTCGTATATCAGTACCAAAAAGATAATTCTGGAAATGGACAAACGCTATATATTTTTTAGGAAAAAGATGAGGTTTTTTGCATTGATGTTTGGGATTAAATTTTAAATAATGGTTATTGAGCTAATTTCTACTCATTATAAGTCACGTGATTTTATAAAAATACATGTGCAGTTTATTGAAAAACCGAAACTAATTCCTGAATTGATTGAAGTCGCTTTCAGTAATTTAGAATATCCTTTCCCTGCCTACGCTTCTTGGTGGTTGTTTCATATTGCGCGAACTAATCCTAAAGTTTTAGTACCTTTTCAAGCTCAGTTTATTGAGTGCGTTTTGGAGAAAGAAAATGGAAGCGTGTTGCGAAATACCTTGGGTGTTTTATTACAATTCCCGTTAAATGAGTACAAAGAAGGTTTTTTACTCAATCGATTATTTCACTTTTTGACATGTGAGGATTACAAAGTAGCAACACAAGTTTATTCACTTTATTTATTGATAAAATTCACTCAAAAGTACCCAGAAATTAAGCCAGAAATAATAGAAATTATCCAAATGAAGGAAGAAAAACCGCATACTCCAGCTTTAAAAATGGGTATTAAAAACTATTTGAAAGCAATAAAAAACAATGGTTGATTGGGAAATTTTACATTTCACTTGTACCGTTAACCTTAAATTTACGTTTTATCAGTTTTAAACTTTACGTCATGTTTTACCATAAACTATTCTTTTTATTCGGGGTTTCAGTCCTAGTTTTTGCTTGTGAAAGTAAACCTCAATCAAAATTAAATAAATCACAAACGATTAGAAAAACTCATTTAGTTAAACCTGTTTTAGGATTAAAATCGGACAGTGGCAATAATGAATTAAAGGATAAAAATGTGAAGCAAGTTGCTGAGATAAAAGGGGTACCTTCAAGATTAAAAAACAAGAAATTAATCAGTAAACCTGTTAGTAAAACTTCTATTTCTATTACGACTTTAGAACTAAAAAAACCCAATATTCTAGAGAAATGGAAAAACACCTATTCACAAGATCAGAAATGGATGGACTTATACGAGTCATCGCGCACCTTTTTTTTGAATGGTTGGAGGGAAGAATTTGAGAAACACCCAAATGCCAGAATTTCAAAAGAAGAATTGTTGCTTGCTTACCGTAAACGAATGGAAAATATTTTTTATGAAACGCCCTCCTTCATAGAATTTTCAGTTCAAGAAGTGAAGGCTTCAGTCGAATTTGCTATTTTTTGCCAGAAATGGGAAGAAAATGTTATTGGATAAGTTGGGCTTTTTTTTCAAAAAATAAATCGAATTATACTGGTTTTAAATTGTAAGTGTAAATTGAAATATTGATTTTTATTCCGCTGCGAATTGACAATAATTTAATTTGTTCTCTATATTTTCATGTAAATAACTCCATGATTTCCAATTTTTTTCTTCTTGTTTATCCCTGAATTTATTGATTTTTTGCAAAAGTTCTTTTCGGTAGATTTCGCGAATTTTTTCATTCGTTATATTTTTTTCAATGTTAATTAAACTTGGAAGGGTAGTATCTGAAAGTGAAAGTAAATAGTGAATATCAATTTCCTTTTTAAGGGATTGGTTATTATTTACAATTAGTTGATCCCAATTAACAAGTGATGCGGAAATCAACACCAAATAGAAAGACCAACCATTCAAACGAAAAAGGAAAAGATTTTTTCTAATGAGGTAAATTTTCAAAATGGTTGAAATTAATCCAATGAAGGTTAATAGAGTGTAGATATAAACACCAATTCTTTTATGCGTTAAACCGTAAATATCAATATATTGAAAGTTTTTAAATCCAACAGATACTAAAAGAAATAAATTTTGAATCAACCAAACATAAGCTAAAACTTTGATGATTTTATTTTCTTCAATATAGTTCATTTCTCCTCGGAAATAAAATAAAACAATCGCAACAGAAACTAAGATTGAAAAAATTAACGTTCCCACACCTTGATGAAGGAACGCTGCGTAAGTAACATTTTCTGGCAATTCTTGATCAAAAAACATGAAATTAAGGTCGCCTAAATTCACAATAAGGATAAGTAAATTCAGCAAGATAAACAATACTTTTGCAGAGAATTTTTCGTCTATAATTCCAATTGATTTCCCCCAGAGTGTCCATTCTTTTTGGCTAATATTTTGAATAGTCATTGAATCAGGTTCATCAAAAGCTTTAATTTCCTCTACGAATTTTGCGTAAAAGAAACCATAAGTAAGCCATGAACCAATTAGTGTGAAAAATATCCAATAAATGGAAATCCATTCTAAATTAATTTTATTTGTGAGCTCCTCAAAGATGGGATTTGAAACGCGATATAGTCCAAAAAACAAAAGTGCAATACCAATTGGTACGCCAATTAATATGATTCGCTTTAGACAAGGAATTTTGTTTTTGTCGCTTGTTAAACGTGTTTCTAGCTTACGCAAATCAGTAATTCCTGAAATTAACCAAGAATAAAAGCCATTAAAACACGCTACTATAATGCTGGATTTAGTGCTAATGCTCATTCCTGTTAATATCAGTAAAGAGAAGATTAAAGCAATGATTGAAAGTGAATTTCCGTAATAAGCCAAACTGATGGATGCGACTAAACTTAACAATGAAACCAGTAACCAATTGCGATTTTTAAGTAATTTCTTATCTTTTACAATCGCCATTATAATTAAAAGCAGCGTGAAAATACTCAAATTTAAACCAATTGATTCTTGGTAAAACAAATAGCTGTAAACCCCCGTTACACCTAGGACAATCCAATCATTTTTCTTCATTTTATTATTTTAGATTATTTAAAAGTACTTTGAATTACAAAGTTGAAACTCAAATTTTTTTAGTTTGTTTTTTTAATCAGGGACTCCAAGGCGTTCAAATGTTCCATGAAAGCACTTCTACCCAAGTCAGTTGAAGCGTAAGTTGTATTTGGTTTTTTGCCAATAAATTGTTTATTTACTTTCACAAATTCTAGTTTTTCCAACGCGGAAATATGACTTGCCAAATTACCATCAGTTATTTCTAACATTTCTTTTAGGCTAGCAAAATTTACTGTTTCGTTCACCATCAAAATCGACATGATTCCTAGACGAATTCTACTTTCGAAAGCTTTATTGAGATTTTCAATATAATTCTTCATTTTTCGTATTTAAAATACACTAAAGTACCATAAACCACATGCAAAACACCGAAACCGATTCCCCAGAATAATAAGCCATAACCAATGTAAACCGACGAGATAAGACCTAGAATTATTTCACAAACACCTAAATAACGAATATCGATTAAAGTATATTTTCCAGCGTTGATCAAAGCTAAGCCGTAAAAAATAAGTGTAGCTGGAGCAATCAACCCAATTAAACCATGATAAAATAAAATCATACAGAAAAGTCCGCCAGTAATCAAAGGAAGAAATAAATTTGCGAGTAAGCGTTTTGAACTTGCATTCCAAATTGTTTGGTTGTTTTTCTTCGCTTTTCTAGCGGTAAAAAAAATACCAAAACTCAAAGCTACGATCAAAACAGTGCTTGCATTGATGATAAAAAAATTAATGAAATTAAAATTCGTAGTTCCGTCATTATTATAAGCGTAATCATAATAATTAGCTGCTTTAAAATCAATCTCAAGGTACACATAAGCTGCAATTGCCCCAATTAAACCGACTATTCCAGCTGCAACTACTGACAAACCACTTAGCGAGATAAACTTTGTTGATTTTTCCATCAATGAACGTATCTCCGTCAATGTTTCCAAATGCTGTTTATTTTCTTCCATTTTAAATTTTTAAAAGTACTTTGAATTACAAAGTTAAATTAATTTTTGATTTGGTTGGAGTTTTTTTTTAAAAAAAAAAGCACAAAAAAAGAGGTCTCAATTGAAACCTCTTTAATTTTAAGATTTTCTTCTAATTAATTTACGCTTGAAGAAAGGTCTGAACCTGCTTTGAAACGTACTGTGTTTTTTGCTGCAATTTCAATAACTGCACCAGTTTTAGGGTTACGTCCGTTACGAGCATTTCTTTGTGAAACATCGAAAGAGCCAAAACCAACTAAAGAAATTTTATCACCACCTTTTAATGCACCAGTCGTAGCTGTTACAAATGCGTCTAATGCTTTTTTAGAGTCTGCTTTAGATAATCCAGATTCTGTAGCGATTGCGTCAATTAATTCTGCTTTGTTCATAGTAATTTGTTTTTATGAGTTAATTATTATTTTTTTACTAGAACAAATATATCGTAATATCAATGTGAATAACCATTTCGCCTAAAGAAAAATGAAAAAATGTTGAAAAAACTGACTTTTTGTTGATAAAGGCAGGGATTCCCCGTCAGGCAACTCCTTTGCGCCTTCTGTTTTCTTTATAAATTTCATCGTATCTTCGGGCCAGAATGGAAGTAAATCGTAAAAAAATTATTTATTGGTTTTTGCAAATTACATGCTGGTTTTTATATGGAGCCATGCTTTTTCTTGCCGCCTATCGAAATTCAAATAATCAAATCAAAAGTAATATTTTACTTAATTTGATTCTTTCCTTAGTGATTGGTGTGCTATTGAGTCACTTATTGCGCTTTTTATATTTAAGGAAAAACTATTTCCAATTCAAGGCACCGCTTTTGGTTTCCCGAATTATTCTTTATTCTGTCTTGGTTTCCATCGCTTTTACTTTAGTGAATAAATTGATTACTTCATTGATTTATTGGACATTTACTCAATGGGATTATTTGTCATTGGTATTGAATATCGTTTCCATTTTCGTAGTTTTTATTTTATGGAGTTCGATTTACGTTACTTTTTTATTATTTGAAGAATCTCGCAAGAAGGAAATCAATAATCTGTTACTCACTAAAACACAAGCTGAATTAGAATTACAGAATTTGCGTTCACAATTGAATCCGCACTTTTTGTTTAATTCGTTAAACGCCATTCGTGCATTAATTGAGGTTGAACCAGCTAAAGCAAAAACTGGAATCAATTTATTGTCAAATTTATTGCGTTCAACACTTAAACTGAACAGTGATAAAATGGTTCCAATTCACAAGGAATTAGAATTAGTGAACGCATATTTACAATTAGAAAAAATTAGATTTGAAGAACGCTTACTTATTAAAAATAGAATTGATGACAATGCATTATTCTTAGAAATTCCTGCTTTTACGATTCAAATTTTGGTCGAAAATTCAATTAAACACGGGATTTCACAGCTTATAGGTGGTGGATTTATTGAAATTGAAATTGACCGTGATGGAGAAAGTTGCAGAATTGTCGTAGTTAATTCAGGGCTTTTAGGTGGAAAAGTCGATTTAGGAATTGGTCTGTCAAACCTCAAAAAAAGATTAGCCTTACAATATCAATCTGATTTTACTTTTGAAATTTCTGAAACCAATGGCTGTGTGGCGGTAAAAATCGTCATTCCGGCGAACATATCTATTTAATTTTTGTTTAAAAAATAATGAAAAAATTGCACGCAATCGTAATAGGATCTGGAGTTGGAGGCCTAGCAACTGCTATTAGATTAGCGAAAAAAGGAATCGAAGTAACCGTTTTCGAAGCAAATGAATTCCCCGGAGGTAAAGTAAATTCCAAGCAATTTGGAGCATATCGTTTTGATATGGGTCCATCTGTTTTTACTGAACCAAATTTAGTAGATGAATTAATTGCTCTTTCAGGTTCCAAGAGCATTGCTTTTAATTATTATTCATTAGAAGAGTCGTGTCGTTATTTTTTTAGCGACGGACAATCCGTGACTATTTTTCCAGGTGAAGAGAAGGTAGCGGAAACGTTTGAGAAGGAGTTTGGTGAAAACAAAAAAAGTGTAAGGCAATACTTACAGCGTCAACGAAAAAACTACAAAGCTGTTTACCCTGTTTTTATCAATGTTGCATCGGTTCAAACATTGGTTCAATCGTTTTGTGCCAAAAGCTTTGATGCAACTAACGAAGTATGGACTACTAAAATCTATGCACAAAGTAAATGCTGCTTACTTTTCTAATCCAAAAGCGGTTCAGGTTTTTGATAGAATGGCAACTTACAATGGAAGCAGCCCATACAAGGCTCCCGGAATGTTGAATATAATTTCCCACTTAGAAATGAATATCGGCCCAGCGATGCCAGTTGGTGGTATGGTTGCGATTTCAAATACTTTATATAAGTTGGGTTTGGAATTAGGAGTAAATTATCGTTTTAATGAAAAAGTGACACAAATTCTTCATGCCGAAAATGAAATTTCAGGTGTTAAAACTTCAAAAGGAAACTACAATTCAGATTGTGTTATAAGCAATATGGACGTTCATTTTACCTACGAACGCCTTTTACAAAACTACGCTGAACCGAGTTATAGTTTGAAGCAAGAAAAATCAAGTTCAGCTGTTGTTTTTTATTTAGGAATTAAAAAACAATTTCCAAAGTTGGGAGTTCATAATATATTTTTTGCATCGGATTATGAAGCGGAATTTAAAGCAATTTTTGACACAAAGGAAGTTTATCATGATCCAACGATTTATGTTCACATTAGCTCTAAAGTTGAAAAATCAGATGCCCCTTTATACGGCGAAAATTGGTTTGTAATGATTAATTCTCCAATTAACGTTGGTCAAAATTGGGAAGTTGAAATTCAAAAATTGCGGGTCACAATTTTGGACAAATTAAGTCGTGCGCTTGAGGAAGACATTGCCTCTTTAATCGAAATTGAAGAAATCCTCGAACCCCGAAAAATTGAAGCTAATTACTCAGGGAAACAAGGTTCTATTTATGGAAATTCTTCAAATAGCTCAATGGCTACTTTTTACAGACATCCAAATTTTTCAAAAAAGTTAAAGGGATTATATTTTGCTGGTGTGACTGTTCATCCTGGAGGTGGAATCCCCTTGGCATTGAATAGTGCTAGAATTGTAGAACGTTGTTTAACAGAAGACTTTAAGGTCATCTGAAAAAGTTTTAAGTCGTTAGTAAGTTTTTAGCAAAATTTACTTAATTTATAAAATAATTAGCGAAAATGTTGTTAATTTGTATTATATTAACTAAAAACGAAATTTTGAAAGATAAAAGTCGCCCTTTTTTGTTGAATTACAAGCTTTTGTCTGTAATCGCTATTTTTTTTTCTATGTTTTTGGTGATTATTTTTTTTAATAATTACGCAATAAAAGAAGGCGCTAAAAATCTTATGTATAGCAAGGTGAGCAATGTTCCTCACAGAAAAATAGCCGTTTTATTAGGAGTTGAAAAGAAATTTAAGAATGGAAAAATAAATCATTTTTATATCAACAGGATTGATGCAACAGTAAATCTGTTCAAAGCAAAAAAAATAGACATAATAATAGTTAGTAGAAACCAAGGAAATGTGGTTGATGATGTGAAGGAGGATTTGATGAAACAAGGAATTCCCGAAAATGTAATCATCTTAGACTATGCTGGACTTCGCACATACGACACTATGTATCGTATGTACAAGGTTTATGGTCAGAAGGATTTTTTAGTTATTTCCCAAAGAAAACAAAACGAAAGAGCCATCTATATTGCCAAAAAAAATGGTTTAAATGCAATAGCCTTCAATGCTAGTGAATATTCAGGTTACAATTCTTTCCGATTAAATATCATTGAAAAATACGAAAGAACTCGCTTGTTTTTTGAATTTTTAGTTCAAAAAAAACCTATCTTTAAAGGCGAAAAAGTGGTTATTTCAAATTAAAATCACAACTTTTTTCAAGTCCAATTCTTAATTTTTCTTGGAATTCTGTATTTGAAATTTCTATTGCTCCATATCTTTTTACGTTATCATTCATAAATTGAGTGTCTAATAATTCAAACTCATTTTCTCTCAAGATTTCTATCAAGTTATGGAAAGCAACTTTGGACGAATTAGCAACTTTGGAAAACATTGATTCTCCATAAAACACACCTCCAATGCAAACACCATATAAGCCACCAACCAACTCGTTATTTTGGTAAGCTTCCACTGAATGAGCAAATCCTAGCTTATGTAATTGTGTGAATGATTTAATCAATTCCTCACAAATCCAAATTCCACCCTCGTCTTTTCTTGGAAGCGAACAATTGCGCATCACCTCTTCAAATTGACTGTTGATTTTGATTTCAAATACTTTACGATTGATTACAGAATGCAAAGATTTAGAAGGTTTATAAGTTTTGATTGGAATAATCGTTCGTGGATCTGGGCAAAACCAATCAATTTCACCTCGTTCATTTGACATCGGAAATATCCCTTGAAAATATGCAGAAAGCAATGTTGTAATACTAAGTTTTTGACTCAAACTACTTATTTTAATTGCTGTGAAATTACAAAACAAAATGGAATGAATTAATCTTTTTCGTCTATAATTCTAGCTTTTGAGCGGAAACTTGTTTAATGTACTTTAAAATGTCAAAGATTATTAATTAAAGGTTTTTCTTCACTAATTGTTGTTTTTTAAGAGAGTTTATCCCCCAAAAGAAATCCCCAAGGATTTAAAGAATCTACGTGGTCGCACACAACTTTTGCAATCGCAATTAAAGGAATCGAGAGAAACATTCCCGGAATTCCCCAAATTGTACCGCCAATAATTACGGATACAATCGAAGCTAATGCATTTATTTTTACACGAGAAGCAACGATTCGTGGAATCAAGAAATTATTGTCAACAACTTGAATTACGCCGTACATTATTAGGACGTATACTACAAATATAGGAGGCATTGTTACAAACGCAATGATCATGTAAATTGTTGCCGCTATCATTGCTCCGAGGTACGGGATGAGGTTTAATAGAGCTCCGATGACACCTAGCAGAAATGCGTACTTGATGCCCATTATTAATAGACCAAGAGCATTGAGAATAGCAATGATGATAAATTCTATGAATAAACCGACAACATAACTTTGAATAATTTTTTTAGTACTTAGTAAAACGTCCTCGACAGCTTCAAAATAGCGTGTACGGAATAGCTTTCGGATAAACTCAAGAAGTAATGGCTTGTAATTTAAAATCAAAACGAGATAGACAGGAAGTAAAACCGTGGTCATCATTACGTTACCGAAACTGTTTATTTTCTCCCCAAATTCGAATTTTTCAATTTGATTGGATTGAGTTTCTTTTAGCCATGTTTGTATTTTTACTTCTTTAATTTTAGTGGTATCAGCAATCCATTTAATAACGTCAGCGCTGCTTTCATAAAATTTTAATTTGAGAACGGGAAGCGCTTCGCCGAAACTTGTTGCTTGAGAAATAAGAAAAAATAGTAAGCCAGCAATCACTAAAAATCCAAAAAAAACCGTCAGCCCAATAGCGAAAAATTTGTTCACTTTTTTTGATTCTAAAAATTTGACAATCGGATTCAATAATACCGCAAAAATTAATGCTAAGATAATTGGAATCAAAATATCCCGGGCAATGTAAAGCGAATAAACAATTGCGAAAAGACTGATGAAAATTAATGCTGTTCTGGCGTAGAAAGGTAGTTTTATGGTGTCGGTCATGGGTTGGAATTCTTATTTTAATTTGCTTTTTTGTTTGACGAAGTTAATAAATTTAAGATATTTCTTCCGAATGCATGTATTCCAACTCGATTACTTATTATTTTTTGTGAAACTGTTTGTTCAATCATTCTACCTAATATTTGCGCAATTGGATTGACTGTTTTACCGACTATAATTTTTCGGACGGCAAATCCTACAGCAGTTCCAACACTTAAATCTATTACGTCTGTTTGTAAAGATTTTGAGGCAACTAATTCGCTCACAGTATCATTGATGATATTAATCGGTTGCATTTTTTCAAAAAGCAAGGTAAGCTCTTCTTTTAATTCTAGTTCTTCTTCCTTCCGCTGAATTTCGCAGACTTGAATTGCTTCATTAAGTTGAATTATATTTTTTATTTCTTTCATTTTCAATGATTTAAAAGTTGAATAATGATACGATCTTTTATAGTAGCTTTTAATTGACGTTGAGCTAAAAATAGGATAATGCAAATAAGTAAATAAACTCCAGCAACAGCGAAAAATCCGAAATAGATTTTCCCAAGTAGTTCGCCCATCCAAAAGCTTAAGCCAATAGTTAAGCACAAAAAAGCCAGTGCAAAAATGCTTACAATGATTAATTTACTAATAATTGATGAAGTGTAATTCGCTAGTTTTAAGATTGATTTAAGCTTTAATAGTTCAATGCTCGTTTTCCCATAATTCTCGATTTTTACCAAAAGTGAATCACAGGTAATTATTTTAGTTTCCATAATTTCATAGGTTAAAAAAAATGGTCAAAACTTCTCGAAATTTTGACCATTTTTAAGTTTTTGGTTTTTGAGTTAAGCTTTTACCGCTCCGTTTTTGTTTAAAATTGGTTTTTCCAATTGTTCTTCAATCTCCTCTTCAACTCCGTCCATCAAACCTGTAAATTTCTCTTTAATAGAATCGCGTAAATCACCGCCCTTTGACATAATTTTTTTACGTGTTTCGCTTCCTTTGTCTGGTGCAAATAATACACCTAAAACTCCGCCGATTGCAGCGCCGATCAATACCGCGCCAATTAATTTTCCATTGTTAATTGTTGAATTTTCCATTTTTTTTTTGTTTTATTTATTTATTTATTTATTTATGTTGAACTTTTTTTGATTTCAAAACTCTCCCTCATTAAATCAAACTTTACTTAATAAAGGGTTTTAATCTGTAATCTTTTAATTTGAAATTTGAAATTTGCAATCTGTATTCTGTAATCTTTTAATCTACAATCCTTTAAAGATACACTGCCAAACAAAAGGTAGAAATCCCTGTAGAAATATCTAATAGCAACCCGACCCTTTGATTTATATGGTATTCTACGCCGATGTGACCATCCAAGTAAAGACCACTTGTTCCATTACTTACTTTTATATTACCCTCGTATCCTTCTTCCCATCGTATCGTTCTGTAAGCGAACCCTAAGGAACCTGCTAAGTAGAAATCCCATTTTGAGGTTGCGCCCAAAAATGAATCAAAATAGTAAGTACCTTTTAAACCAATTGGAATAGTTGTCTGGCGGTAGTAATAATTTTTATAATCATTATTGTTATTGCCCCAATACCGGTATTTCTGATAAGAGAAATAAGTAATGAAAGGAGCAAGTGTGAAATTGCGCGCCACGTCAAATTCTAAATTTGCGTGAAAAACAGGTGTCGAGTTTCCAATGTATCGGTAATAGCCAATTCCAACCCCAAGGTTTAATGTTTTCCCGTATTTCTCTCCTCCTGTTTGTGTTTGAGAAATTCCTGTCAGGCTAAATGCTACAAGGAACGCTACCGTAATAATAATAATTTTAGTCATATTTTAAATTAAATTTCACTTGCGTGATGATGTTAAGGATATTGATTTACTAATTTATTCGTGTTTTATTTTTCTGACAAATGATACTCGTGACGCTCTTCTCCATCCATATAATAGTACCAAAGCGTTTTATTTTCTAGTCTTAGAATATGTAGCACACGCGATGATTGGTTGTCGTTTCCAGTTAATTTCACTTCCATATCTCCGTTTTGAAATTCCCAGGTTCCTTCACCAGAAATTACTCCCCAGTTATAAGAGTACGCGCCGCTTTTAGAGAAAACTTCAGTGTATCCAGAAACTAAGGAAGTGAAGTCTGTTCCGCCTACTTTGTAGTTTTCGACTTTCCAAATATTAGCTAATCGTTCTGTTTTCGAGATTAAGCTAATCGCAGGACCCTCTTCATACTTATTACAACTTTGTAGTCTAGTGAATAAAAGTCCACCGATAATAAGCATTGATAATCTTGTTTTAAAATTCATGATTTTTGTTTTTTTAGTTGTTATTATTTAATAATTTTTGCGAACTGATTAAAAGCGGTATCCGATTGTCGCTTGATACCAAAAGTTTTTATAACGTGGTGTTTGTGAAGTGCCATTCCCATTGTTTGCTAGTAAATCCCATCCTATTCTCCCCCCTAGAATTAACTTATTTAAATTAATGTCTAAACCTCCCGTGAAACAAAGTGTATTTTTACGGATGTTGTCATTTTTAAACTCTGTTTCTTGAGCGATGGTTGTTGTTGCGTTTCCAAATACATCTTTTTGATTGAGTAGGAAGGAGTATTGCGGACCAATCAAAAAAGTTAGGAATTGGGTCGGTCGCAAAGCGAAAAGTAATGGGAAATCTAAGTATGTTGTCGTTCTTGTGAAACTGTAAGTCGAACCAAGCAAAAATCCTGATCCCTGAAAACCTTTTTGAGAAAGTAGTATTTCTGGTTGGAAAGCAAGGTAGTCTCCAAATGGAATTGTAATAAAACCGCCTAATGCGAAGCCAAGTTTAGCATCAGCATTAAATGCTTCTCCTTTTGTGTCGTAAACGTTGGAAAGATTTAAACCCGCTTTCAAACCAACAGTTACTTTAGGCTCTAAATCAGGGGACATATCCTGCGCTGAAGCGTTACTTGATAAAGCAATATAGGTTGCGAAAGTTAAGATTATTTTTTTCATTGTTGAAGCTTTTAATTTCGACATTGATTACTTTTAAGGGCGTTCAATTTCTGCTACAAAGGACTTGATACTTTGGCGAGTTGTTGTTGCAAAATTGGATGGGATTGTTACATTATTTTTAATCGTTAAAAAAGTTTCTTCCTTGACGCATTCTTTTTGAGAAAGTGTGAATTATGTAACAAATGATGTTGGGTACATAAGTGGATATGAGTTAAATTGGTTGTACTTTGCCCTAACCTATTAAAGAAAAGAAGATTTTGAAGTTATATATTAAATACATGGTAAGTAACCGCTGCAAATTAGCGGTGAAAGAAGAATTGAGAAGACTCAATTTGCACTTTATTGTTTAGACCTCGGGGAGGTTGAAATAATGGAAACGCTTTCATCTGAAGAACTCAAAACACTAAAAACCACTCTTCTAGAAATAGGATTAGAATTGATGGATGACAAGAAGGCAGTTTTGATTGAAAAAATAAAAAACGTTGTAGTCGAAATGGTGCATCATTCCGATGAGGTTATCAAGGTTAATTTCTCCGACTACCTAGGCGAAAAACTAAACCACGATTACACTTATCTTGCCAATCTATTTTCAGAAGTACAAGGGACGACTATTGAGCAATTTATCATTTCTCACAAGATCGAACGAATTAAAGAATTAATCATTTACGGCGAATTAAATATCACAGAAATTGCATGGAAAATGAATTACAGCAGTGTAGCCCACTTATCTAATCAGTTTAAGAAAATGACTGGTTTGTCTCCTTCCCATTTTAGACAACTAAAAGACAAACGACGTACCCCAATCGAGGAAATTTAATTTCCCTATCAACTTTTTATATTTATGGCAACTCTTCAAAATCAAAATCAAAATTCGCAATACGCAAGAAGTCTTATTGAAGCGAGCTTAGATCCTTTAGTTACGATTAATATTAAGGGGAAAATTACAGACATGAATCAAGCAACAATTGATATAATTGGTCTGAGTAGAGCTGAATTAACAGGTACAAATTTCTTTGATTATTTCACAAATCAACAAAAAGCAAAAGAAGTTTACGAAAAGGTATTCGCCGAAAATTCTGTCGTAGATTCGCCTTTAACCTTATTTAATAAAAACGGTCAATTAACTGAAGTAATGTTCAATGGTTCAGTTTACAAAAATAGCCAGGGCGTTGTTCTCGGGGTCGTAATTGTGGCAAGAGATGTGACAGAGAAAAACAGGGTGAAGGCCAACTTGGAGAAAAGTCTAAAAGAAATTTCAGGCTACAAAAAAGCATTCGATGAATCATCCATTGTGGCAATAACAGATAAAGATGGTAAAATAAATTATGTAAATGACAATCTGTGTAATATCTCAAAGTTCGATAGGCAAGAAATATTAGGAAAAACACCAAATTTATTTAATTCAGGTTTTCACTCAAAAGATTTCATGACCAAACTTTGGAAAACTATTGGTGGAGGCAAAGTTTGGAGAGGTGAAATAAAAAACAAATCAAAAACAGGAGATTTTTATTGGGTCGATACAACGATTGTTCCTTTTTTAGACGAATTAGGTGAAATTTATCAGTTTGTTTCAATCAATTATGACATTACGGCAAAAAAAATGCTTTCTCAATATACTTTGAGTTTAATTGAAGCGAGTCGTGATCCTTTGGTAACAATTAGTGAAGAAGGTAAAATAACAGACATGAATGAGGCAATGGTTCGTGTTACAGGAATAACACGTGATAAATTGAAAGGAACGAATTTCAAAAGTTACTTTACTGAATCAGAAAAAGCAAGCGAAGCCTATAGAGAAGTATTTTTGAAAGGATTTGTTGCAGATTTGTTGAACAAACTATATACGAGTCTATTAGACAATATTGTCTCAATACTACAGCCTGTTGCATTACAGCCTGTTGCAGCCTGTTGCATTGTCTCAATACTACAGCCTGTTGCATTTGGAGTGTCATTTAATCTCAATCTCCAATCTCAATTTCCTTGGTCTCTTTTCAACGGAACTTGGTAAAAGAGACCTAGAGAACTAGATCATCGATTGAGATTTGAG